>ERZ1669249.10-NODE-10-length-200674-cov-6.836930_pt1 | contig 200674 bp, 206 predicted proteins | sample MGYA00579293_ERZ1669249 | MGnify/ENA primary metagenome ERZ1669249 (study PRJEB41166, sample SAMN08046057) | hot springs metagenome | biome: hot spring; feature: neutral hot spring; material: thermophilic sediment; isolation source: thermophilic sediment from... | reverse complement strand
CAACTTCGTCTCTGCCTTTCGCTTCGAACCTGACCGTGAGGTCTCCTTTGCCAAATTCCAGTGCCCTTCCTGCGAGAACTTTGATGGGCTTGGAGATGCTGTTCGATACGAAGAAGATCACCACTGCAGCTACGGCGATGAGAACGATGAACAGTATCAGAACGGTTCTCAACAGCTGGTTGACTCCCTCAAGCAGTTCTTTTTCAGGTATCATCACACCCAAAGCCCAGCCCTTCACTGCGGTTATTGGTACGTAGTAATTGTAATCTATCGAACCGTCTGGCATTTTCATTTTGAAAGAACCACTCTCACCGGAAAGGATCTTGGAAGCTGCCTTTTCAAGATCTGGCATGTCCATCTTTGAAGCTTCCTTTATGTTCAGCTTCATCCAGAACTGCCCGCTCGTGTCTCCGATGATCAAACCAGAAGAATCGCAAGCCCAAACCGTGGTAGATCTGGTCAGCTGTGCGTTTTTGAGTCTCTCGTTCAGACTGTCCAGCAGGATCGTTGCTGCGAACAAACCGATCGTCTTTTTGTTTTCATCTTTTACTGGTGCAGCGACGGCAAAGATGTTCTTGCCAGTTGCTTTGGACACCAGCCCGTCACTTATGGCAAGATCGGCACCTTGCTGCATGATCTTTTTGAAATAGTCTCTGTCTGCAACGTTGATCACGTTTCCAAGCGTAGTTGGAGCATCCCCGTTCGGATAGGCTATGAAGAACATCTCGATGTAAGGTCTTTCAGCAACTTTTGGCTTCAGATCTTTTTCGATGAGATCTTTCCATTCACCCGTTTTGAGCGCGTTGATCACGACGTTTCTCTCAGCGAAGGTTTTGACTTCGCTCACGATCCCGTTGATCCATTCGTCTATTATGTGTGACACAGAATGTACCAGCTTGAATGCTGATTCTTCCATAATCTTCGTGGTGCTTGTTCTAACCTGCTGGTAGGTCAAAAAGGCGATGAGCGCAGAGAGCACGGCCACGGGAAGCAAGATCAAAAGCAACATTCTACCTCGCAGGGTTTTCACACCTTCACCTCCCTGAAGCGTGGGATGTTTGAATCCTGCGGGCTTAGTTTTATTCTAACATAGCAGCAGGAGAAGAACATTCTTCACAGATTTTGTTTATTTCATCCGCATGTTCCAGAAAAACTTTCAAAAGCTCCGGGGAGAACTGTGCTCGGTTGGTCTTTTCGTCACCGTACAGTATAACCTTCAAAGCCTCCTCGTGGCTCACAGGTTTTTTGTAAGGCCTTTCTGAACGTAAGGCGTCGTAGACGTCCACCAGACCCACGATCTGTGCCTCTATGGGGATCTCACCGTTTTTGAGACCGAAAGGATAGCCGGAACCGTCGTACCTTTCGTGGTGGTACAGGATTATGTTCCTGGCCACGGTGAACCTTTCGTCGTTTTCGAAAAGGCTCGCACCCTGCACCGTGTGGGTTTTGACGATTTCGAACTCTTCTTTCGTGAGTTTACCCGGCTTGGTCAGGATCTCTTTTGGAACGAAGATCTTTCCTATGTCATGCAGCGGTGAGTAGAGTTCGATCTGACGGACCAGTTCGTTGGGAAGGTTGAGTTTCTCGGCCAAGAATCGAGAGAGCCTGCTCACCCTCACAACGTGCTTTCCCGTAGGTTCATCGAACTTTTCAACGATCATGTACAGCTTTTCCACGATCGCTCTGTACGCCTGTTCGATCTCGTTCTCTTTTCTTTTCAGGATCTCGTAGGCTTCTTCGATCTGGGACTGTGAGGCTTCGAGCTCGCTGTAACTTGCTTCGAGCTCCTGCATCTGTGATTCGATGATCGTGACCATGTCTGAAAGTTCGTTGATCATCATTTTGATTTCGTAAACATCATCTTCTACATGCTCGAGATCGAAGTGCCTTTTTGAAAGATAATCCTGCGCCGCCTTCGTGATCTTCTCGATGGGAGAAACCACCTTGTCCTTCAACGTTCTCCTGATCCTGCGACTGACAAAGAAGTTCACAACGAACAGAGTGCCCAACACGCTCAAAGATGGGATCAGGGAGAAGATCAGATGGTTCGCGATGCTGTGTTCAACGACCACGTACGTTCCAGCGATGGAGGCTTTGGCGACGTAGTGAGTTAAGCCGCTCAGGTGGGTCGTGAGGTCCTGTTTAACCGATCCTGGATCGAAGATGGCTTTGATGCGGCCTTTCTTTGCGATGGTCTGTCCCGTTTCGTCCACGATGTAAGAACCGTCTGTGAGGAAGGCCTCTGCCAGACGGCTCGAAACCAGATCGAGTCCGAGCACGCCGAGCACCTCACCGTTTTCGTCGAGCACAGCCTTCACCACGGCGATCGCTGGCTCGTTCAGTACGGCATGCATGAACGGCTTGACCACGACGTAAGTGTGAGGATTTTGAAGTGCGGCCTGATACCAGGGCCGTTTCCTCGTATCGTACTCAGGGCCGTAATCGTAATGCGGGTAGGAAAGCATTTTCCCGTCTGCCCTTCCGAAGGCTGGATAGGCAACCAATGGTGAGTAGCGTTTGTATATTTCTTCGAGCGTTTTCAAAAGCTTTTCTTCATCCTGGAAAAGATCTTTCTGCACAGAGAGAACACACAGAAGTTTCCCGAAGGAATCTATCCTGCTGGACCACTCTTTTTCTAACTGCAGCACGCGTGAGAGTTCCTGGTCGAGAAAAGATCTCTGATTCAATCTGAAGAACGTGAAGAAGATGACGATCGAAAGGATGCTCACGATCACCGTCGCGAGACGAACGACGCGTTTTTCCAGAAAGTCTGCGAGTTTTGGAAGTTCATCAGATTTTTTCGAAGCTTGCCTGTTCTTCACGGACACGGCCGCCTTCCACCTCTGTACTCATCTTAGTATACCACTGGAAAAAGGACACTTCCATAGTCCGGGTCGGATGTGGTATAAATAAGAGTGCAAAGGATCAGATCGGAGAGGTGGCCGAGCGGACTAAGGCGCACGCCTGGAGAGCGTGTGGTGGTCAAAAGCCACCCGTGGGTTCAAATCCCACCCTCTCCGCCAGGTACCGGGACGTCTGTCCCGGTTTTTCAGTAGTAGGGAGGCATACGTATGGACGTGCTGGACAGTATCAGACCCGAGGTCGAGAGGATCCTGCAGAACATGGGCCTTGAGCTTTTCGATATCTCTTTCAAAAAGGAGCGCGGCCGCTGGGTGCTCAGGATCGTCATCGACGATCCGAACGGATACGTGAGCGTATCGCAGTGCGAGAGCGTCTCCGTGAAGGTGTCCGATTATCTGGACCGTGAGGATCCCATCCCGCACAGTTACGTGCTCGAGGTTTCGTCGCCAGGACTGGATAGACCCCTTCGGGGTCTGAACGATTACAGAAGGTTCGTCGGAAGACTCGCGAAGTTCTGGCTGGTGGACGGTCAGGTGCACGTGGGCAGGATCGAGAGCGCGGAGGAAGGTCGGATCGTTCTGGACGTGTCTGGGGAGAAGGTCACGTTCAGGCCCGAGGATGTGAAACGCAGTCGGCTCGAAGTCGAGTTTTAGGAGGTGGAGATCATGAATCTGAACCTTCTTGAGGCCCTGGAACAGCTTGAGGAGGAAAAGGGCATCTCGAAAGATGAAGTGATAGAAATTCTGGAAAAAGCGCTCGTGAGCGCTTACAGGAAGAACTTCGGTACGAGCAAGAACGTCGAGGTCAAGATAGACAGGATGACGGGAGACATACAGCTCTACCAGGTTTTCGACGTGGTGGAGAACGTGACCGACGAGCTGACCCAGATGAGCCTCGAAGAGGCGCGAAAGCTCGATCCTCTGGCAGACATTGGGAAGAAAGTCTACAAGAGGATAAACGTCAAGGAGTTCGGCAGGATCGCCGCGCAGACCGCCAAGCAGGTGTTGATACAGAGGATAAGAGAACTCGAGAAAGAAAGGCAGTACGAGCATTACTCCGCGCTCGCCGGCGACGTGACCACATGCGAGGTGATGCGCGTCACGCCGGACTGGGCGGACATCAGGGTGGGAAAGATCGAAACGAGACTTTTGAAGAGGGACTGGATCCCCGGTGAGACGATCAGGCCGGGCGATCTGATCAAGGTCTACATCGTGGACGTGGTGAAGGACAAGAAGGGTCCGAAGATCTTGGTGAGCCGGATCGTTCCAGAGTTCGTCATAGGCCTTCTCAAGCTCGAGGTTCCCGAAGTCGAGACCGGAATCGTTCAGGTGAAGGCCATCGCGAGGGAGCCCGGTGTCCGCACCAAGGTGGGTGTGATTTCGACCAACCCGCAGGTGGATCCCGTCGGTGCGTGCATCGGAGAGGGTGGCAGCAGGATCGCCGCAGTTTTGAAAGAACTCAAAGGCGAGAAGGTCGACGTGTTCAAATGGAGTGACGATCCAAAACAGCTCATCGCGAACGCGCTCGCACCCGCTTCGGTTGTGAGTGTTGAGATCCTCGATTCGGAAAGGAAGGCAGCCAGAGTCCTGGTACCACCGACGCAGCTGTCCTTAGCGATCGGTAAGGGTGGACAGAACGCCAGGCTGGCGGCGAAGGTGACCGGGTGGAAGATAGACATAAAGCCCGTCATGAACGTGTGAAGGGAGGTAAAACATGCTCTACGAATCGCTGAGAAAGGAACTGAGATCGAGGAAGTATAGAATGACCGCCCAGAGGGAGATCGTGCTGAAGGTCTTTGCCGAATCGGGTGAAAGGCATCTCGGCGCGGAGGATGTGTACAGGAAACTTTTGGAGAAGAGGTACAGAATAAGCAAGGCGACCGTTTACAGAACCGTGGAGCTTTTGAGCAAGCTCGGCTTCTTGAGGAGACTCGAATTCGGTGAAGGCGTGTACCGCTACGAACTGGCCGCGCCGGATGCGGAGACGGTGCACCAGCACGTGATATGCAAGAGCTGTGGTGAAGTGCTGGAGATAGACGAGCAGCTCGTCAAGCAGCTGGTGAGGAACGTTGAAAAACAAACAGGTTACACCGTGATGGATTACGACGTGAAGTTCTTCGGACTCTGCCCGAAGTGCCAGAGTAAAAACAAGAGTAACGCGGAGGAGATCAAATAAACCACGAAGTTACCCGACAGGTTCAAAAACTTCGAGGACAGATCGATCAATCCCTGCAGAGACCAGAACAGGGGTGTGGCGCCGCGGATCAGGATGGTTGCGGCGCTCTGTAGATTCATCGTGAGCAGGAACATGACGAGAACGCACGTCCAAAGAATCAGCGTGGCGATCAAAATGGCTGGAACGCTGAGCAGCGGAGCGAAAAGGTTCAATGTGGAAAAGAGTAGCAAGAACGGTGCCACGCCCGCAAAGGCGAACAGAGAGATCAGAAGATTCTTGATCGCACCGTGCAGATTTCTCAACCTTTCCTGGATCGCGACGAGGGTTGCGGCGGCCGAATAACTCATCAGAAAAGATGGAGACAGAACCACGAAAGGCTCGAACAGAAGGTTCATCGTCGCAACCAGGCCGAGCAGGTTCAGCGGTTCTATGGGATAATCGATCGACCTGAAGAGGTTCCACACCGCGAGCATCGTCGCGGCCCTGAGCGCCGATGGAGAAGGTCCCGTCATGAGTGCGAACGTGAAGGTCAGCAGGGTGGACAGAGGTCTCCGCACGAAGAGGTTGTGGGTGAAGAGCGATACGAGTAAGTCGAACAATGTGTAAACGATCCCAACGTGCAGTCCGGAAACTGCGAACAGGTGTGCCAGGCCACTCTTCCTCACTCTCTCGGCCTGGGACGCATCGAAGGAAGGATCCGAGAAGACGAGCGTGGAGAGTTGTTCGGCGTAGTCTGGAACGTTCTTGCGGAAGAAATCGACGATCCTCCTTTTGAAATCGATCAGCTTCGAATGGAGCTTCTCGAAACCTTCGTTTCCGTACCTCGTCGATGAAGCGAAGTCTGCCTTCATCGTCAACGCGGGATAGGCGAACTGAAAACTGAGATTTCCAAAAGCGTAGAACTTCTCACCTGCTTGAATGTCTTCGCTGTAGATTTTCACACTGTGCAGAATTCTTTCCCATCCACCGTTCGAGAAGACCTTGACGTTCGTGGCGATCACGTGGTTCGACCTTTCCACCGTGGCGTAGCCCACGATCTCGCAAGATCCACTGATTCTCTGTACCGATGCGAGAAAATTTCCAAGACAGAAGAAGACGACGAAGGCGATCAGGTACCTCTTCTTGAAGAACAACAGCAAGGATGCCAGAAGGGTTAAAGGAAAGACTGGGGAGAGGATCACCCCAGTCGACAAACCGACGAACGCTGTGAGCCAGAAGAATTTCATGCGCCGAATTTTTCAAGCCTGAGCGCGTGAGCGAGTACCAGTCCCATCACGTCGACGGCGTAGATCGTTCCCAGACTCCCCCTGGCGCACTCGAATTCATCGAACGCGTTGCTCAGCCCTTTCCTCGTGTACCTCGAGTGGATCATCAGTGGTACGGGATGCCAGCTGTGCGCCTTCAGGGCCACCGGAGTGGAATGATCGCCCGTGACGACGAGCACGTCCGGCTTCAGCTCCAGCAGTGTCGGTAAGGCCTCATCGACCTCTTCGATGACGTGCACCTTGCCTTCGTAGTTACCGTCCTCTCCGTAGGAGTCTGTCTTCTTAACGTGCACGTAGAAGAAATCGTAGTCGTTCCACACCTGTTTCAGAGTCTCGAACTCTTCCTTCACGGTGTTGCCCGTCTGAACGATCTGCATCCCGATGAGCTTCGCTATGCCTCTGTACATGGGGTACGTGGCGATCGCGGCAGCCTTCAGCTTGTAGATTTCTGGAAATTGCGGAAGCTTTGGATACTTCGAAAATCCCCTCATGAGGGCGCAGTTCATCTTCGGCTCGTCCGAGAGTACCTTTCTTATCTCGTCGAGCAATTTGTTCACTATGCGCGCAGTTTTCTCCGCTTCCTTCACCAAAGCCTGCGTGTAGACGAAGGGTTTTCCCTCTTTCTGTGGATCCGCATCGCTCAGTCTGTCGTCCAGTCCTTCGCCCGTGAGCTTCACCACGAACCTGTGCTCTTTTCCAGGATAGAACGAGATCTTCACATCTTCGATGGACTGGATCGCTTTGGCAAGCTTTTCAACGACTTTGGAGCTTTCTTCCGTCGAGGGCCTGCCCGCCCTGCGATCGACGACGATGTTTTCCCTGATCGTGGCGAAGTTCGCCCTCGCTACGACGTCCTTCTCATCCACCGGCACGTCCGAACCGAGCGCTTCGAGTATGCCGCGACCGATCTGGTACTTCACAGGATCGTAACCGAACAGCGCGAGGTGTCCCGGACCACTCCCCGGGGTGATGCCGTGCATCACGGGGATCGTTTGACCGAGGTCCGATTCCTTCGCGAGCCTGTCCAGGTTCGGTTTTCTCGCGGCCTGCAACGGCGTCTTACCGTTCTCTGCCGGGATGTCTCCCACACCGTCCATGACCAGCAGAACGATCTTGCTGTTCGCAGTCTGAACCAGCTCACTCAGAAGCTGCTGTCTGTCGTACACCTTATCACCTCCAGAACGCTGGTAGAAAGACATTTCAGATTTTCATCCTTCATTGCAATCACCTCATCGAGGGTTGGATCCGTCGAGAGAACCTTAAGCAGCGTGAGGAACAGTTCACTCGCCGTCGTGAAGTCTCCGTTCTCTATCTCTTCGAGAGAGAAGGTTTCATCTTCGATCTGGGAGACCTTCCTCGCGAACTCCCAGTGGTACTCCTGAAGATCGTGCACCACATCGTCGATGTAAGATTCCAGATCGAATCCCGCATGAACTCTCACGTGCATCAAAAGCCTTATCAGAGCTATCGCGACGGCGAGCATGATGCCACTCGGACAGAATGCGACCACCGTTCTGGTGACGTTCTTCTCCATCTGAACGGGATCATCACTGCTTGCCAGGGCAACGGCGAGCAGGAATTTCATCCAGTTTGCATCGTCGATCTGCTCGTCCTGCATGGTCAAAAGGCCCTGCTTTATCATTCTCGATCTCTCGCTGTCTGGAAAAACGAACGCGAGCCTTTGAAGGTTCAGTTCTCCTCGAACGATACACTTTTCGATCTTCGAAACCATCTCTTCAACGCACGCTGAAGGCTTCAATCTGCCTTTCCAGAGCTTCAAAAAGTCGATCAGCTCGTGGGCTTTGCTTTTGAACTGTTCCGGCACGTTCTCGAGCAGTTCGATGGCCCTCTTTCTGTCGACGAAGAGTGTGAGCAGTGCCCTGTTGTAATGGATGAAGGCCTCGTCGCTCAACTTGCACGCTCTGTCTATCTGTTCTTTAGCTTCTTCGTAGAAGCCGAGCCGTCTGAGACACAGCGCGTACTCGTTGAGCAGCACAGGATCTTCGGGGTTTTTCTCGATCAGCTTTTTGAAGATCTGCAATGCTTCGAAGTGCTTTCCGAGCCTCGAGAGCGTGTGAGTGAGGTTGAAGGCGCTTTCCAGATCCTCACCGTTCAGCTCCAGAGCCCTCTTGAGCGCTTTCTCCGCCATGGAGTATTTCTGCAGCATGTTGCACGCGACGCCCAGCCTTGCGTGCGCGAGGTGGAAATTTGGGTCCTTCTGCGCGGCAACCTGGTAGAAATCGCACGCGATCCTCGTTTCTCCCATCTCTAAATAACAATCGCCTATCCTCACGACGGGCAGGAGGAACTGCTGGTCGAGTTCGTAAGCCTTCTGGTATTCTTCTATGGCGTCTTCGAATTCTTTTCTGGCACGCAGGATGTTCCCGAGTTCGTAGTGTGCGAGCGCGAAGTTTGGATTTCTCGAAATGCACGATCTCAGACAGATCTCCGCCATCTCGAACTCCTGTCTCTTGACGTAGATCAATCCTTTGAAGAAGTCGTACCTGTAATCCTTCGAGATCTTCCCAGCCCGCTCGACGTAGTCGTTCGCTGTGTCCAGATCGTCCACGTTCAGGGCGGCTTTCACTTTTTCGTAGTAGAAGTAGAGCAGGTAAGATTCGTAGTACGGATCCTTCGAGACGCTGTACTGCGCCTCGAGCCCGCGAACGATCACGTCCAGCGGTATCCGATCCTGATCCACGATCGAAGGCAGGTCCTCGGCGAGAACCGGCAGCTTTATGGGAAGGTTCAGCCGTTTGGCACGGTCAGGCTTGAGCGGAAGATAGACTATCGCCTTTATCTCGATCCACCTCCTGCGGAGTTTCGAAACTTATCTTTCCAAATTTTGCCTGCGCGATGCTGTTGAAGAAATTGACTTTCGCCCTGTCTAAATCGGGTGCGCCGCCTTTCAGCAGCATGCCCTTTTCGAGTGCGTACTTCTCCAGAAAGCTGTTGAGATCATGATCTTCGATGCCCGCAACGGTTGAGTATATCTGAAACGCGCGTTGCAAGACCTTCTCATCCACCATTTCGACGGTGAGGCTCCCGATCAGAAGCAGTTTCGCACCCAGCTCGACGCTCCAGAGTTCCGGTAAGAGCAGACCCGGCGTGTCCAGCACTCTGAACAGGCCCTCCACGGAGAACCACTGTAGAGATCTCGTGATGCCGGGCACGGCACCCACCTGGGCCGAACGCTTGCCCTTGAGTTTGTTTATCAGAGTCGATTTTCCCACGTTTGGCACACCGACGACGACCAGGAGCGAACCTCGATCCACGTGTTTCGCGAGAAAATCTATCACTTTCTTTCTGTCCGTGTCTTTGTCGAACACGAAGACGGCCTCTTTCTGGCTCTGAAAGTGCTGTCTCCACAGCTCGGTCGTCTTCGCGTCTGCCAGGTCAGATTTGCCGAGGAATATCAGGTTCTTCTTCGCTTTGAAGGGCGCTCTGCTGTAAGATCGGGTGGCCACAGGCGCCCGGGCATCGAGCAGCTCTATGACCACATCGACGAGTTTGACGATTTTAGACAGTTGTTTCGACGCCTTAGCCATGTGACCTGGATACCACATGCTGCGTCCTCCCAGAAGATTGTAGCATCGTGGTGGTAGAATAATCGCGGAGGGGTGTTTTTGAGAGTCCTCGGTTTGATCCTGGCGGGCGGGCACAGCGAATCCTTAGGTCCACTCGTTTCGAAGCGTGCGAGCGCCGCGCTACCGGTGTTCGGAAAGTACCGCGCCATCGATTTCACGCTGAGCAACATGGTCAACGCGGGCATCAGAAAGGTTGGCGTTCTGACGCAGTACAACCCAAGGAGTTTGATGGACCACCTTGGCTCCGGTAAGGAGTGGGACCTGGACAGGAAGAACGGCGGACTCTTCATCCTTCAACCTTACGTGAGCGCGGAAGGTTCGTACTGGTACAAGGGCACGGCCGACGCCATCTTCCAGAACATGACGATACTGAGGCGTGGAGAGGAAGATTACGTGCTCATCGGCTCGGGAGACCACATATACAAAATAGATTTCACGCAGGTCTTCAACTTCCACTTCTCGACCGGTGCGGACATCACACTCCTGGTGAAGTACCTGGATGAAACTTACGATCTGACTCAGTACGGCATCGTTCAGATGGAAGGGCACAGGATCGTCTCGATAGAAGAAAAACCTCAACGTCCTAAGGGCAATCTGGCCTTTCTGGGCATCTACTTCATGAACAAGTACCTCCTGATGGAGCTGCTCTACAACTACGTGACGAAGGGTGAGAACGATCTGCTCAACATAATCGTATCGCAGCTCGGCAGACTGAAGGTTCACGGTTACGTTTTCGAAGGTTACTGGAGGAACGTGAAGAAGGGTATCGACGAGTACTTCAGGATAAACATGGACGCACTGAAGAAGGAAATCAGAGAGGAACTCTTCTACAAGTACGGCAAGGTCTACACGAAGCTGAAAGATTTGCCACCACCGAAGATCGGTTCCAGCGCCGTCATAAAGAACAGCATCATCTCGGACGGTTGCATCGTCAACGGTCATGTGGAAAACTCCGTTCTTTTCAGAGGAGTGATAGTCAAAGCCGGGGCTGTTGTGGAAAACGCTGTAGTGATGCAGGACACGGTGATCGAAGAGGGTGCCGTGGTGAAGAACGCGATTTTAGACAAGGAAGTGCTGATCAGACAGCAAGGAAGGCTCGTTGGAAAAGAAAAACTGGTCGTTATGGAAAAGAGGGCAGTCTTATGAGGTGGTTCGTGTGAGACGCGTGCTGGCGCTGATCCTTGCGGGTGGTCACGGAAAAAGGCTTGGTGTACTAACGGAGAAGATCGCGAAGCCGGCGGTACCTTTCGGAGGAAAGTACAGGCTCATAGACTTCACACTGAGCAACTGCGTCAATTCGGGAATATACCACGTCGGGGTGCTGACGCAATACAGACCACACCTTCTGATCAACCACATCGGTATCGGCAGGCCGTGGGATCTGGACAGGAAGAAGGGTGGGCTGTTCGTTCTTCAGCCTTACCTCGGTGGGGTTGCGGGATGGTACAGGGGAACGGCCGATGCGGTCTATCAGAACATCGAGTTCGTGGATGAGGTGAATCCAGAAAGGGTGCTGATACTTTCAGGAGACCACGTGTACGCGATGGATTACAACGACATGCTCGATTTTCACATACTCAAGAACGCCGAAGGGACCATCGCCTGCATGGAAGTTCCCTTGGACGAAGCGAGCAGGTTTGGGATCATGGTGACGGACGTGGAATCTCGCATCGTGGACTTCGAGGAAAAACCCGCCAGACCGAGGTCCAACCTGGCGTCGCTCGGTATCTACGTTTTCAACTGGTCTTTCTTGAGAGAGTACCTCATTAAGGACGCCCAGGACGAGAACAGTTCACACGATTTCGGTAAGGACGTCATCCCAAGGATGATCAGAGAAGGCAGGCGCATCTTCGCATTCAGATTCAGCGGTTACTGGCGCGATGTGGGAACGATCAGATCGTACTGGGAGAGCAACCTCGAGCTCACAAGGCCTCTGCCCCCGTTGAACCTTTACGACAGACACTGGAGGTTCTACACGCAGACCGAAGAGATGCCACCCGCTTACTGTGCGCCGGAGTCCAAGATCTCCAACTCCATCATCAGCGAAGGGTGTGAGATACACGGAACCGTCGAGAACAGCGTGCTGTTCCAGGGTGTTCACGTTGGAGAAGGGAGCGTCATCAAAAATAGCGTGGTCATGACCGGCACGATCGTCGGGAGAAACTGCTTCATAGAGAACAGCATCGTAGCCGAGAGGGTGATCATCGCTGACAACGTGCAGATCGGTGTGGGAGAAGACGCGCCCAGCAGTCTGGACCCGGAAGTCTACACGGGCCTGATCACCGTGATAGGTATGTATTCAAGAATTCCTGAAAATACGCGCATCGGAAAGAACTGCGTCGTGGGTGTGGGTGTGACGGAGCAGGACTTCACCTCGAAGGAACTCCCCTCGGGCGGGTTCGTCCTCCACAGGGAGTGATCGGTTCTGGACTTTTACTTCGTGACCTACAGATTGAAGAGCAGGGTAACGGCCGAATTCGGCGTTGGATATTTCTTCGGTAAGAGCAACGACGCGCCCGAGTACGACGTGTTCGTCGTTCCCACGAGACTGCTCAATCAGATCGTTTTGGATCTGAACGCCGACTACAGTTCGTTCATGAAGGCCTTCGCGCAGCAGAAGAACAGATTCTTCTCGCAGTATCCAGAGACCGAGGACATGTCCAGGGAGCTGCTCAGCCATTTGAGGAGCACCATCAACATGCGAGGCCCACAGCTGTTGGGTGCGGAGCTCACCGCGGCCGTGAGGGACAACGATGAGGAACTCGTCCGTTACATCGTTCAGGAACTGTTCAAAGACTGGGCACCGAAGATCGAAGTCGATGCCTTTTTCAAGCAGGTGAGCTACGAGGACATTTCTGCCGAAAGCTACATGCAACTGTGGGAAGATTTCGAGGCTGAAGGGCTCGGTCAGTTGATGACGCGTCCCGATCTGGCCGATTATCCTGAGGTTTTTCCTCTGGTGGATCCAGTCCTCGGCAAGCCCCTTTCCGAGTTCGATCTGGGAGATACCGTGTTCTTCCTGATATTGAGCGTGAAGGACAAGGAAAAGCTTGAGAAGTTGAAACAGATGTACCCAAAACATTTTTCGCAGACGAAAGGCGTCGTTCCCCTGTCTGGTGCGCTCATTGGGAAAGAACTCGTCAAGGGCAAGAAAGGTGAATACTACCTGATAAAAGTCGATCTTGGAGAAGGACTGATCGGAAAGGGCCTGGTGCCGAAGTCGATAAAGGTCATGGCGGATTACTCGAGATTTCAGGAAAAAGTTTCTTCCATGGCGAACGTCCAGCAGAACTGGGAACAGAAACTGAACGAGATGGTTTCTCAGCAACCTTCGCAGACTTCCAGAGCGGAGGTGAAGGTGTCCTCGCCGACGAAGGTCGGCAGCGGAGATTTCCTCATAGCGTTCCTGATAACGCTTCTGATAATCGGAATTCTACTGATCGCATCGTATTTCTTCCTGATATGAAACACAGAAGAGGCTTCGTTCTGCTCGACGCCGTAGTGGGGATGTGTGTTGTCTCGATCGTGGCACTGGTGGTTTTTGCCTGGACGAAGAATCAGAGGTCCGTTGTGGATAAATTGTACCTCTCAGATTTGGCGCATCGGACGGTCACGAACGTGATGGTGAGAGATCTGGCAGGCTGTGGACAGCCCGAGGTACTCAACGGTTTTGAATTGACTCTGCGTGATGGTAAGATTGTGTTGAGGATCGCTGATCGTGTTTTTGGATACGAGTACGAAGGTGAGCCACGTTGAAGCTGAGATCGTCTGCGGGGACGCTGTACAAACTTGGTTTGAGGAAAGGTCCCTCTGGACCCATGAAAACGGCGTACCTGATGCTCGATGGTGTGTGCCAGTTCAACTGCAATTACTGTACACACGCCTCGACTGTTGGAAGATCTCCCTTCCTCAGCAGAGTTCTCTGGCCCGAAGTGGAGGATCAGCACGTTTTTTTCGAAAGACTGAGTCGTAGCGATTTTGAGAGGGTGTGTGTTCAGGTCGTTTCTTACAAAGGTTTCGAAATGGACCTGCTCGAACTCATCGAACGGCTGAAAAATTCGAGAAAAGCCGTGTCGGTTTCCGTTCGCGTGACGAATGTCGAATTCGGTGAAAAATTGTTCGAAAGCGGTGTCGACAGGATCGGAATAGCGATAGATGTGGTGAACGAGGAACTGTTCAGAAAGTACAGAGGTGGGAGCCTTCGAGAACTCAGACGGGTGATACAACAGCTGGCAAAGGATCATCCTGGAAGGATCACCACGCACCTCATCGTTGGTCTCGGTGAGAGCGACAGGGAACTGTTCGAAACGATGCTCTGGCTGAGAGACATCTGTGTCGAAACCGCGCTGTTCGCTTTCATCCCCCTGAAAGGTACCCCTCTTGAGAACCATCCGAGGCCCTCTCTCGAAAGGTACAGAAAGGTTCAACTGGCGCGCTTCTTGGTGTACAGAGGACTCGAAACTTCGATCGAGTTCGAGAACGATTCCATCAGAGGTTTCAGGACTCTGCCAGACGATTTCAACAGGGCCTTCATGACGAGTGGTTGTCCGGGCTGTACCAGGCCTTATTACAACGAGAATCCTTCAGGGCCTCTTTACAACGTGCACAGTGAAGAAATGCTGAACTCGCTGGAGGTGATATGATGAAGCTTTTAACGTTCAAGGGTGGAACCCATCCTCCTGAGAAGAAAGAACTGGCGAAAGACAGAGCCATCGTGAGGATGGATCCACCGCAATTTGTTTATGTGTTTTTGTCGAACCACGCCGGGGCTCCCGCGAAGCCCATCGTTAAGGAAGGAGATGTTGTGAAAACGGGACAGGTGATAGGCGAACCTGGAGGTTTCGTTTCTGCGTACCTGCATTCGCCCGTGACTGGCGTGGTGAGAAAGATAGATAAACTCTATCATCCCGTGCAGGGTAGGCCCATGGAGGTCGTCGTGATCGAAAGGACCGACGAGGATCAGTGGCAACTTCTCGAGCACTCAGACTGGGAAACGCTCAGCAGAGAACAGCTCCTGGAGATCGTTAAAAAGGCGGGAATAGTTGGGCTGGGAGGAGCGATGTTTCCGACACACATCAAGCTCAATCCGCCCGCTGGAAAGACGATAGATACCTTCATCGTGAACGGAGCCGAGTGCGAACCATACCTGACGGTAGATCACAGGCTCATGCTCGAGAGGGCCGAAGATCTTGTGCTCGGTGTGAAGATAGTCAAGAAGATCCTCAACGCCAAGAAGGCTTACATCGGGGTCGAATCGAACAAGATGGACGCGTACGAACATTTGAAGAAGGTCTGCGCCGACAGCGACGTGGAAGTGGTCCTGCTGAAAACCAAGTACCCCCAGGGAGCGGAAAAACAGCTCATCTACGCGATCACGCAGAGAAAGGTGCCGGTCGGAGGACTACCCATGGACGTTGGAGTGGTCGTGCAGAACGTTCAAACCGTCATCGCGATAAAGGAAGCGGTCGTTGACAGGAAACCGCTGATCGAGCGTGCGTTGACGATAACCGGTGAAGCGATAAACAATCCGATGAACGTGGTCGCCCGTATCGGTACAACGATCCAGCAGCTCGTGGACTTCGCGGGTGGCATGAAGGAAGACGCCGAGAAACTGATCATGGGCGGTCCCATGACGGGCATCGCGGTGAACAGACTCGACATCCCGATCCTCAAGGGCACGTCCGGCATCACCGTGCTCGCTCACGAGAAGGAACCGATCAAAAAGCCGTGCATCAGGTGCACGAACTGCGTCGTTTCGTGCCCGATGGGATTGCAGCCTTATCTGCTGTATCTGCTCGGCAACAAGAAGAAGTACGATCAGGCGGTCGAGGAAGGCCTGATGGCCTGCATAGAGTGTGGTGTGTGTGCGTACGTGTGCCCATCGAAAATCGACCATGTCAGGGTCATAAAGCTCACCAAGAGGGTTTACCAGGCACTGAGAGGTGGTAAGAAATGAAACTGATCCAGAGCGATGCTCCACACATAAGGACGAAAGATTCCGTCAGGTCGATCATGCTGGACGTACTCCTGGCGCTCGTACCGGCTGTGGCTGTGGCGACGTTCTTCTTCGGCTGGTACGCGCTGTTCCTTTGCCTGTTCGGTGCGGTAGTCGGAGAGCTGATCGAGTGGTTCATCGTCAGAGTGCTGCGCGGGCAGAAAGACTTCAGCTTCGATCTGAGCGCGGCCGTGACGGGTCTGTTGCTCGCGATGAACCTTCCTCCTACCGCCCCGTGGTGGCTGCTGCTGATAGGCCTTCTCGTTGCGCTCGGCGTGGCCAAGCATGCCTTCGGTGGAATAGGCCAGAACATATTCAACCCTGCCCTCGTTGGAAGAGTCTTCCTGCTGATATCCTTCCCGACGTTGATGACCAGATGGGTTTCTCCGGTGAGAGGCTTCACGAAATCCGTCTGGGATGCGATGACTTCCGCGACTGCCCTGGGGGTTTTGAAAAATTCCGGTTTTTCGGCAGCCATCCAAAGGTTCAGTTACACGGATCTGTTCTTCGGAAACGTGGGTGGATGCATCGGTGAAACGAGCGCGTTCGTCCTCCTGCTCGGATTCATCTATCTGTTAGTCAGGAAGCGCGTCAATCCCGTCATCCCCGCCACTTACATAGGTACCGTCTTCGCCTTTGCGAGCATCATGTACTTGGTGAACGCCGAAAAGTTTGGCACACCGCTCTTCCACATACTCAGCGGAGGACTTTTCCTCGGGGCCCTGTTCATGGCGACGGACATGGTAACCAGCCCGATGACCATCAAGGGCCAGGCGGTGTTCGGGATAGGTTGTGGCGTGGTGACGATGATCATCAGACTGTTCGCTGGATATCCTGAGGGTGTGTCGCTCGCGATCCTCTTGATGAACGCTCTGGTACCGCTCATCGATCGGGCCTTCAAGCCGAAGATCTTCGGGGAGGTCAAAGTATGAAAGAATACATAAAAACTGGTCTCATATTGATGGTTTATTGTGTCGTTGCGGGACTCGCGCTTGGGGTGGTTTATCAGATAACCAAAGACAGGATCGCGATGACTGAAATTCAGGAAAAACTCGGGGCCGTCGAGCAGGTTCTCAGAGACGAATCAGGCAACTACATAGTCTCCCTGGATCAGCTCAGGGCAGCCGTCAGCAAGGTCGATCAGGAATCGAAGGTGATCTTCGAGAGTTCAGAGGGCAAGGTTTATTCTCCTGTCTATGAGTTCGATTCGAAACTCGGTAAGGTTTACGTGCTCACAGGTTCGAGTCTGGGATACGGTGGGCCTGTGACGGTCGTGGCGTGCTTCATAAAGAAGCCCGAAGGTTTCGCACTGTTTTCTCTGAAGGTGACGGATTTTTCTCAGGAAACGCCAGGTCTGGGAGCGAAGATAGGGGATGTAGAGATTCAGAAGAGGTTCTATCCCATGGAAGCTTCCGCGCTCACGAACGGCATCAGGGTCGACAAGGACGCGAATCTAACGCACCTTTCACCTGAAGAAGCGAAGAAGCAAGGTGTAGCCAAGGTGAGCGACGTGATGACGGGTGCCACGATCACGCCGCGTGCTGTGGCGAACGCCCTGAACGCGATGCTCCGTTACCTGTCGGGGGTGAAAAGATGAGTCGACTGAGAGAGTTCACGAAAGGTTTCTTCAAAGAGAACGCCACTTACGTTCAGGTGCTGGGTATGTGTCCCACACTCGCCGTGACTACGAGCGCGACCAACGGACTCGGTATGGGACTCGCCGCCACCGCAGTTCTCACCATGTCCAACATCGTGATTTCTTCCATCAGAAAAGGTGTACCTGCCAAGATAAGGATTCCCATCTTCATAACTGTGATAGCGACCTTCGTGACCATAGTGGATCTGCTCATGCACGCTTTCTTGTACGATCTGTGGAAGGCGCTGGGTATTTTCATACCCCTGATCGTTGTCAACTGCATCATCATGGGACGTGCGGAGGCTTACGCATCGAAGAACGACGTGCTGAATTCGGCGCTGGATGGACTGGGTGTGGGGCTCGGTTTCACGGGCTCGCTCGTGCTCCTCGGCTCGATCAGGGAGATCCTGGGCAACGGAACGATCTTCGGTATCAAGCTTTGGAACAACTTCAACGTGTTCACGATGATACTTCCTCCTGGTGGTTACATGATGCTTGGTTTGCTCGCGGCGCTCTTCACTGCGATCTCTCTGAAACGCAAGAGGGGTGAACAGAAATGAGAGTCTTTTTGATACTTTTCTCGGCGCTTCTGATAAACAACTACGTGTTCATTCGGTTTTTGGGTATATGCCCGTTCTTGGGAGTTTCGAAGAAACTGGATACCGCAGTTGGAATGGGCTTTGCGGCAACTTTCGTGCTGGTGATGTCCTCCGTCATAACCTGGTTCGTCAACAAGCTTCTCGTTGCTGCGGGACTCGAATTTCTCAGAACGGTTTCCTTCATACTCGTCATCGCAACCTTCGTTCAGTTCGTTGAGTTCGTCATAAAGAAGAACAGTCCTTCGCTGTACGAGGCACTCGGAATATACCTTCCGCTGATCACGACGAACTGTATCATCCTGGGCGTTGCGATACTGAACGCGCAGGCGAAGTACAGCCTGCTCGAAGCGATCTTCCACGCACTGGGAGCCGGACTCGGTTTTCTCTTAGCTCTGGTGATCTTCGCAGGCATCAGAGAGAGGATCGAGCTCTACGAACTTCCAAAGCCGTTCGAGGGACTTCCGATCGCTCTGATCCTCGCATCCATCATCTCCATGGCGTTCATGGGATTTCAGGGGCTCATAAAACTGTGAGGTGGTAAGATGCTGATCGTTTATTCAACGTTGCTCATGGCGATCCTCGGCTTTGCTTTCGGCACCTTTCTTGCGTATTCAGCGAAGAAGTTCGAAGTGAAAGAAGACCCGCGCGTAGAGATGGTGAAGGCAGCCTTACCCGGTGCGAACTGCGGGGCGTGTGGTTATGCCGGTTGTGAGGCGTTCGCGAAAGCTGTTGTCGCTGGCAAGGTTACGCCGGACATGTGCACCCCCGGTAGGGCGTCGGGTGTGGCTGAAAAGATAAAGGAGATTTTGAAACAGAATGCGCCCAGTTGAGATCTTCTCGCTCTGGAAGTTTGGAAAGTACGATCTTGAAACCCTCAAGAATTTCGACGAAAGGTTCGAAAGCCTCGAAGAAGCGTCCAGATCGAAGCTCTTCGAGTTTGAACGCATCGACTTCGACGCCGTGAGGAGGTTCGCAGAAGAACAGCAAAGGTCTGTTGAAAGGGCGAAGGCGAAGGTCATCAGCTTCTGGGATGAAGGCTATCCACCGCTTCTGAGAGAATCTTCATCGGCTCCGGTGGTTCTCTTCTGTCTCGGCGACGAGAAGCTTTTGAAAAGAGAGTGCGTTTCGATCGTCGGAACGCGCAGGATGACGAGTTATGGAAAGAAGATCGCACACGAAACAGCTTTCACAGCGGCGCGGGCGGGTTTGGTCGTGGTGAGCGGACTCGCCTTCGGTATCGACAGCTGCGCTCACAGTGCCGCACTGGAAGCCGGTGGAAAGACGATCGCGGTGCTCGGAACCGGTGTGGACGTTCCCTACCCGGCTTCGAACAGGAAGCTTTACGAAAGGATCGCTCAGGATGGATGCATTGTGAGCGAATTTCCCATGCAAACGAAGGCGGCGAAACAGAACTTTCCCGCGCGCAACAGGATCATCGCGGGTTTGAGTAAAGCCACGATCGTCGTTGAAGCTCCAAAAGACAGTGGGGCGCTGATCACGGCGCAGTTTGCCGCAGACATGGGCAGAGACGTGTTCGCTGTGCCCGGTGATGTCGATAGGGCTTCGAGTGAGGGTTGTAACTGGTTGTTGAAAGCCGGAGCGATACCACTCACACATCCTTCAGAGATTCTGCAATATTACGGGCTCGATGATCGCTCAGATCGTGGTCAGGACGATTTCTTGAAGATCTTTTCTCAGGGACCTCTCATGTTTGACGAAATGGTGAACATGCTCGGGATGGATCCTGCAGAGCTTCTGGTGAAACTCACCGAGTACGAGCTGAATGGCAAGCTGGTGAAGCTCGAAGATGGACGTTATCATATTGTGGGGAGGTAGATCGCGTTGAAGATACTGGTTGTGAACTGCGGTAGTTCTTCCATCAAGTATCAATTCATCGACATGAACGGAGAAAAAGTCCTGTGCAAAGGCCTTGCGGAACGGATAGGTATTGAAGGAAGCAGGCTCGTGCACAGGGTGAACAACGACAAGCACGTCATCGAAAGGCCCATGAAGGACCACGAAGAAGCACTCAAGATCGTCCTGGAAGTACTGATCGATCCGGAAATTGGAGTCATCAAAGACCTTTCGGAGATCGATGCGGTTGGACACAGGGTCGTGCACGGTGGTGAGAAGTTCGCAAGCTCTGTCTTGATCGACGACGAGGTGTTGAAGGTTCTGGAAGAGAACGTGCATCTGGCTCCGCTGCACAATCCACCCAACATAATGGGAATCAAGGCGATTCAAAAACTTTTGCCGAACGTTCCGAACGTCGGGGTTTTCGACACGGCGTTCCACCAGTCGATGCCGAAGAAGGCGTACCTTTATGGTTTGCCTTACGAACTGTACGAGAAGTACAGGATCAGGAGGTACGGATTCCACGGGACGAGCCACAGGTACGTTTCGAGAAGGGCAGCGGAGATACTCGGGAGAGATTATTACGATTTCAAGGTGATCACGTGCCACCTGGGAAACGGTGCCTCGATAGCGGCCATCAGGCACGGCAAATCCATCGACACCTCGATGGGTTTCACACCGCTCGAAGGTCTCGTCATGGGAACCAGGTGCGGTGACATCGACCCGGCGATCGTGATCTACCTGCAGCAGAATCTGGGCATGTCGGTCGAGAAGGTCTACGATCTGTTGAACAAGAAGAGTGGGATGCTGGGGCTCACGAAGAACCTCAGTTCTGACATGCGGGATATAGAAGACGCGGCACAGGCGGGCAACGAGATCGCCCAGCTGGCTTTGGACATCTACATATACAGGATCGCCAAGTACATCGGCGCCTACGCGGCGGCGATGAACGGGGTGGATGCGATAGTGTTCACCGCGGGTGTCGGCGAGAACTCACCCTACGTCAGGGAAAAGGTCTGCGAGTACCTCGGGTTCCTCGGAGTGAAGATCGACAGACAGCTGAACGATGTGAAGGGTGTGGAAAGGATCATCAGCACTCCAGATTCCAAAGTTGCCGTGCTGATAGTCCCCACCAACGAAGAGCTCGTCATCGCGCGCGACACGAAGTACATAGTCGAGAACAGAGTGAAGGAATTCAGACTCTTTTGAGCACGATCGGGGGCTCGAGCCTCAGGCCGATGCCCCCGTTCTTGACACCTTCGATGATCGTCAGGATCGCGTTTCTTTTGGGATCGCCGTAGATCGGTATCAGACGTTTGGGTTGCAACTTCCGTTTGACGAACTCGTTCAGCCAGAACATCAGATACTCACAGGACAGAACGAAGACGAATTTTCCTCTGTTTCTCAGCAGGTACGCGGTGGCCTCCACAAAAGATTCGGCCTCGTTGAAGTCTATCGATCTGGTTTCTCTCCTCAGCTGCGATGGACTCGGCATCCCCGTCAGGTGGTGAGGAGGGTTCGACACGACGATGTCGAACTGCTCGGCGGGGAAAAGCTCTCTTACCTGAGCGCACGAAGCGTGGTGAACGAACATTCTGCCTTCGAGCGAGTTCATCTTCACCGTCTCGCACGCCAATTTGGCCAGAAGTTCGTTCCTTTCGATGCAGTGGACTTCAACGTCGTGGTTCATCGCGAGGTAGGCTGAGACTATGCCCGTTCCACAACCCAGCTCGACGATGCGGTCGCTCCTTTTAGGCCTCGTGTACCAGGCGAGCAGGCTGGACGCGTGAGTGGGTCTGTGCTCTCTGCCAGCGTCAGGAACGAGAACGCATCTGAGGACATCCGGGTCGAATTCATCTCTCAACGAACTCGACGACGCCAAGTTTCGTCGTCCCTCCGAGGATCTGCGTTTTGGAGAACGTGAATCTGGTGTCTCTGAGCCAGAGAGCTCTCGTGCCTGCAAACACGGACGCGAAGCTGTCTATCACGGAATAACCACTGGCAGAAAGGGCCGTGTCGGCGTTGATCTGAGAACTCCTCGCACGGAAGATCGAGAAATTCTCCACGTTCACTCCCGTCTTTCCACTGACCCAGCTGTCGACGATCTCGAGGATCGAGAGATCCGACACAGACATCGCGGTCCCGGTCGAGGTGATCGAGCAGGAGTGCATCCTCACACGAGAATTCCGGGAAACCTTCAGCTGCGACATCTTCGAATTCAAAATCACCACGTCGTGACAGCTGGAGATCTCCAGGGCTTTGAAATTCGATGAATCTATCCAGATTTTTCTCGTGTTTTCCAGATTCAATCGATCCACCCTAACGCTCTTCATGGCGAAGAGCAGCGATCTACCTATCCTCAGGTTCGTTTTCGAAAGATCCACATCCGAGAACCACACGGTTGTCGCGCCATCTATCGAGACGTTCGTTTCTATCGTACCGCCCATCACGATCAATCTGCCAGAATCCACCACCGACAGGCTTCCAGGACCTATCAATTTCGAACCGCCTTGCAGAACGAGCGTTCCGCGCACCAGCAGTTCACAGCCCGCGTTCAACCTCAGGGTGGAACCTGCCCTGACAACCACGGTTTGATCGGCAGGGACGACGACCTTACCGAAGACGCTGTGCTCGGACGAGAGTGAACAACTGCTGTTGAGGTTCATGACGATGGGACTTTGAAACTCTGCAAGATCCGTTTCTCCAACGTGCAACGCGGGGAAACTCTCGTTGCCCGCAGCATCCAGATCGCACACGAAGGCGAATTGCTCTCTCAACTCGTTCGATCTGGTTTCGTACGTCTGGATCGTCCCGTCCTGCACGACGTAGATTCTGTGAACGCGGCTGGAAAGTATCTTACCTTGACCGAGCCGTGGGGGAGCCGGTGGCAGAGGAGTGACGACGAACCTGTAAGTTTGATCGACGACGTTTGAGCCACTGTCTCTGCAGACGATCCTGAGTCTCCTCTCACCTGAATGCATGAAAAACGTGTCCAGCACCAGTTTGTTGTCCTTGGGAGGATCGATTCTCACGCCGTCCAGATAGACGCTGAAACGGAGCATCTGCGGTTCATCCCAGTCGTCTTCAACCGAAAGGTCCAGCACCAGTTTTCCCAGCGGAACGTAGCTTGGAACTTTCAATCTGACCGAGGGTGGCCTGTCCTTGCTCGCGTCGATGTAGAGGCGTACCTTTTCACCTCTGACGTTGTCCTTGATGGGTGTCAGCACCAGCGTCGTGTTGTAGTTCTTCCTCCAGGGAATGACCAGCTCGGAGGTCCGCAGGACACTCTTTTTACCCTCTATTTCTATCTCGACCTCATCGTAGGCATCGAGCCCGAGTATGAACAGTTTTGAACCTTTGAACTGGTAGCTCACCGAGGCGAGTAGAACGCAGCTTGCCAGTAACAACAGGAAGGTGATCTTCCTCATGTTGCGAGCTCCTCTTCGATCATCTGCCGTCTGAACATGCGTGCGTACAGGCCATCGAGGTTCATGAGATGTTCGTGCGTGCCGGTTTCGACGATCCTTCCCTCGTCGAGAACGATTATCAGATCGGCATCTTTCAGCACCTTCAACCTGTGCGTGATGATGATCATGGTTTTGTCTCTGAATTGATTCCTGAGCGAGTCTATGATCTTCTCTTCCGTTTCGGGATCGACCGCGGAGAGACAGTCATCGAACACGAGCACATCCTTGTTGGTGTACAGTGCTCGGGCGATGGTAACTCTCTGCCTCTGTCCACCGGAGAGCGTGACTCCCCTCTCGCCGACCATCGTGTCGTAACCTTCCGGGAATTTCATTATCTCGTCGTGGACGGCAGCCAGTTTCGCACACGCGATGACCCTTTCCATGTCGATGTGCTCCTGCGCGAAGGCTATGTTTTTCTTTATCTGATCCGAGAACAGGAAGGATTCCTGCGGAACGAAGGCTATCAAACTGCGCACGTTTTCAGAACTTACGTCGTTGATGTCCACACCGTTGATGAAAATTTTACCACGCTCAACCGGATACAGTTTCGCGAGCAGTTTCACGATGGTGGACTTACCGCTACCCACTGTGCCGACGATTCCCACCATCTCGCCTTTCTTGATGGAAAAGCTGACGTTCTTCAACACGCATCTTTCGGTACCTGGATATCTGTACGTGAGGTCTTCGAACCTTATCGATTCGATGCGGTCTATCCTGATAGGACGTTTCGGTTCTTCAACCTGCGGCATTTCTTTCATCACCTGCATGATCCTCTTGTATGAAGCTCTACCGCTTTGAACCATGTTCAGAACCCATCCGAGCGCCATCATGGGCCAGGTCAACATGCCTAAATAAGAGTTGAAGGCGATGAACTCACCGAGGCTGACCTGACCGCGCACCACCATGGGCCCACCGAAGAGGAGCGCAAACACGTGGGCGAGAGAAGCCAGAAACATCATCAAGGGAAAGAACACGGACGAGACCTTCGCGAGGGACATCCCTGCCCTGTAACTGTTCCAGGAGCGGTTTTGGAACATCTGCGAGAACTTGTCGTTCGCGGCGAAGCTCTTGACGATCTTTATGCCTGAGATCGTTTCTTCGGTCAGCTCGCTCACCGCTGAAAACTGGTTCTGAACTTCCATGAAGCGTTTGTGGATGATCCGTCCAAAGAAGAGCGCGACCAGTGCGAGCGCCGGTAGCGGGATGGATGCGAGCCAGGTCAATTTCCAGCTGACGGTCCGACCCATGAACAGAACGGTCATGATCGCCATGAAGGTTGCGTCGACCGTCATGACGACACCCTGAGCGAGGGCCATTCTAACCGCCTGCAGATCGTTCGTGAATTTAGCCATCAGATCGCCGCTCCTGGTTCTGTCGAAGTATCCTAAGGAGAGCGAGAGAAGTTTGTCGAACAGCACCCTTCGGGCGAGATATTCGAAGCGCCTCGAATTTCCTATGATGAAGTACCTCCAGAGGAAACGCATGATAGCGATCGCGATCGCAATTCCAAGGATCCAGCCGACCATCACCGTCACGAAGTTCATCGAAGCTTGTGGAGATTTTAAGTGGTCCACCACCTGACCTGTGAACCTCGGGATGTACAACTGGAGAAGATCCACGATGATCAAAACCAGAACGCCGGCGAGGTAGCTGGGCCAGTGTTTCTTCACAAAATCTCTGAGCACAGCATCACCTTCCAACGAACTTCTTCATTCTCTCGATTCCTTTGATCAGATTTTCTTCGCTCGTCGCGAACGAAAGCCTTGCGAATCCGGGCGCGTTGAACGCAGAACCAGGCACCAGTGCCACGTGGGCTTCCTGCAACAGTCGTGTGCAGAAATTCACGTCGTTCTCATCGAACTCGCTCACGTTCACGAGCACGTAGAACGCACCACTCGGTCTGACAAAACTGAACCTGGCTTCTTCGAGGAGCCTGCAGACGAGGTCTCGCCTCTGTTTGAATTTTTCGAACATGTAGCTCGTATCCACCTCGAAGGCTTTGAGGACTGCGTACTGAGCGATCGTGTTCACGTTCGAAGTGGTGTGTGCCTGTACTTTTGCGGCCGCTTTGGCGATCTCGATCGGTGCCACGAGGTAACCGACACGCCATCCGGTCATCGAATGGGATTTCGAAAATGCGTTCACGAGTGCGACGTTCTTTCCACCTGCGATGGCGTACATGGAGGCGTAATCACCGTCGTACACCAAACAGTCGTAGACCTCGTCCGATACGATGAATATGTTTTTCTCCATCGCCAGAGCGTGTATCTTCCTCAACAGCTGGGCATCGTACACGACACCTGTGGGATTGTTCGGGCTGTTCAGCACGATAGCTTTCGTCCTGGGAGTGATGGCGTGTTCTATCTGTTCCACACTCGGTATGAAGTTGCTTTCAAAGTTCGTCTTGACGTGCACGGCGTTGCCACCCAGCATGCGGACCATCGGTTCGTAGCTCACCCAGCACGGATCTATGATCAGTACGTCGTCGCCTTCTTCCACGAGCGCAGCGAGACAGTTGAAGATCGCCTGTTTTCCTCCGTTGGTCACGACGATCTGTTCTGGAGTGCACGGTACGTTGTGCCTTTTGGAAACGTACTCGGCGATTTTCTCTCTGAGCTGTGGAATTCCAGAAGAATCTGTGTACTTCGTTAGACCAGCCTTCAAAGCTTCTATCGCCGCCTGGACGACGGGTTCAGGGGTTGGAAAGTCTGGTTCACCCGCCGTGAGGTTGACGACGTCGATGCCTTTCTGCTTCATCGACTGTGCCAGTGCGTTGATCTCAAGGGTTTTAGAACCAGCTACGCTCTTGATCCTTTTTGAAATCATCGTGCAATTCCTCCTCTCATTCTTCAATTCTTTCTCCTCTCCTCACGAAGCCCATGGTCACGTACGACAGAACCAGAAAGACTATGGAAAAGACGAACAGCGAGCCGTAGCCAGTCAGATCTATGAAAGCACCTGCGAGTGGAGGTGCCACGATGTTGGCAGCCATCGAAAAGAAGTAGTAAAGTCCAGTGTAGCCACCAACTTTTTCGGACCTGGTCATATCGACCACCATGGGCAGAGAGTTCACGTTCACCAACGCCCAGCCAGCACCGCTGATGGCAAAAATCGCGTAGAACAAATAAAGGAGCGTGCTCCTGGGGAGGAGGCGTGACATCAAGACCGCCACCAGCAGGCACACGACTATCGTGGTCAATCCGAACCTTATGGTCCTCTTCCTGCCGAGCCTCGCGCCTATGAAACCTGCAGGCAGTGCGAACACCATGAAGACGAGTGAGAACACGCCCAGAACGAGCGCTCCCGTGCTCTCGCTGATGTTCATGTGGAACTTTGCGTAGCTGGTGAAGAAGGTCTCTATCGCGTTGAAACCGACGAACCAGAAAAAGATGGAAAGGAGCATCATCAGCAAACTCTTTTCCTCGGAACCGAACACGTCCTTCAGGTTTTCTACCAGCTCGGAGGAACCTTTCTTCACTGTTTCGACGACGTTCAGTTTTTCCATCTTGGTTCTGTACTGCTTGGGTTCCTGGATGAACATCACCACCAGCAAGTTGGCCACCAGCATCAGCGTGGCGCCCACGATGAACGGATAGGCCTTGTTGGCATCGTACAGGGGCTTGCCTCCAAAGTAAGCCAGTAAGGCTCCGAGACCTCCCATGAAGTTGATGATCCCGTTCGCCTGGCTTCGTTTCTCGGAGGGAGTTATGTCTGGCATGAGCGCGATCAGTGGTGATCTGAACAGCGCCATGGAGAAGTTCATCAGGATTATGACGAACATCATCAAAGCGAGAGAACCGGAGTCCTTGCAGAAAGGAATCAGCGCGAAGAACAGAGCACCCAGTGGAGCTCCCAAGAGTATGTACGGTTTTCTTCTTCCAAGCTTCGTCCTGGTCTGATCGCTCAGCGTTCCTATGTAAGGAAGCATGAAGATCGCGAAAAGGTTGTCGATGGTCATGATGAAGCCTACGATGAACGATGGCAAGGCGAAGTCTTTCAGAAAGATGGGAACATAAGCGTTGTACAGTGGCCACAGGACACTTATACCGAAGAACCCAAGTCCCAGAAGGTAAATCTTCCAGTACTTGAACTCTTTCAACTGACTCACCTCCAGATTTGTTCCCTCAGCCATCTCACCGTGCGCATCATCGATGGTCCGTCGTGTATCAGGTTTTTTCCGGCCTCCACCGTGGATTCTATCAGTTTCATATCCCAGTTCCAACCTCTCGATGCGATGAGCTCTCGTGGATCGACGGGGTACTCCGGTTCGTGGAAGAAGATGACGAACCTCGGTCTTTGTGAACTCACTTCGTCCAGGGGTGGTATGAAGAACGCTTCGTTGACGCTCGAAAAGATGTTTTTCAGTCCTGCGTATTCGACGACGTCGTTCACAAAGCTCATAGCACCCACAGTTCTCAGATGCCTTCCGAACCACAGCTCCACATAGGCGGAAGGTTTATCCCGATGGGTTTCGCAACCTTCCAGGAACACCTTCTGCCATTCCATGACGAGCCTGCGCGCAGCTTCTACGTCGTTCAAAAGACCGCCCAGCAGTACCACGTTCTCCCAAACACCGTTGATGCTCCTCGGCAAAGGCAGGACGAAGACGGGAAAGCCTTCCCGTACCAGATCGAGCGCAAGCTTCATTTGAACACCCGTCGTTAAGAGTATCAGGTCCGGTTCGAGCGATCTCAGTTTCGAAAGATCGACGTTCAGATAATCTCCAACCACTTCGGCGTTGAGGTTCCTCACGTACCGTGCACAGTACTTCGACACGCCCACCACACGGCTGCCATGGCCCATCTCGAAGATGGTTTCGGTGAATCCTGAAACCAGGCTCACGATCCTCTCGATTCTGTTTGAAAGTTCAACCTTTCGCATGAGAGGTTCACAGTAGATTTTCACGTGCTATACCTCTATGTTGAAAAACTTTCGTGCCAGCAGCCCTATGAAGAACGAAACGGCCGCGACGCCCATGCTGATCGAGAGCATCTCCAAAAAGTTCTTCTTGAAGTTTTCCTCCCTGACCACGGACACGAAGAAGGTGAAAACGAATATCACAAGAACTGCGTTCGCTATGGTCCAGCAGAGCGACACGATGGGACGGTTCAGAACGATGTACGGAAAGACCAGAAACAGTACCGTGATCAGGTACGCGATGCCGGTGTAGAGGGCGGACCTCAAGGGTTTCTTGTTTCCACCTTCAGACTTCCGCGACAGATAATCCGACGCGGACATGGAGAGTGCGGCGGCGAGTCCCGTGATGATACCGGACAGCGCCACTATCTTCGCGTTCTGTATCGCTAACGTTAAACCTGCGAGCGCGCCCGTTAGTTCCACGAGCGCATCGTTCAACCCTAAGACCATCGAGCCTATGTACTCGATCCTCTCTTCGTCTATAAGCTTGAGCAACAATTTTTCGTGCTCCTCTTCGTCGCTCAGCAGTTCCGTTTGCCCGATGTCGCTGTACTTTTTCTGCGCCTCCTCTTCGTTCTGCTCCATCAGCTTCAAGGTGAAGGTTATACCTAAAAGCTTCACGAGGAAGAGATAGAAGATCACCTTCCACCAGCTCGGTGTCACGTCGGTCTGCGTGAAGCTTTTCAGCTTCTTGTAGTGCGCCAGCTCGTCTTTCGCGATCCTCGAGAGAACCTCGGAGTTCTTCTCGTCCATTCTGGCAAGTTTTGAATAGACTATGTATTCCGTCATCTCCGCCTTCTGCATTCTCAGCAGGACGGTTTTATCGCCACTCGGTTCCAAACCGTTTCCCTCCTGTTCAAATTCTAAATCTAATTCGTTGAACGAACAACACCGGGGATCTGGAACTGTGTTTTTTCTCAAAGCCTAAGGAATGGTTTTGATCCATTTTTGTGCTACAATTGACAAGGGGTGATAGAATGCCTGAATTCGTCAATCCTTTCAGTGGAAAGGTTCCGGACAGGAAGCTCACGCTGTCAGAACTCGTCCGCGCCATAAGGTTGAACATCGCCGCCGAGCACGAAGCGGTCCATCAGTACATGGCGATCGCCGATGCGACGGATCATCCGCTGGCCAGAAAGGTTCTCATCGACATAGCCAACGAAGAGAGGGTGCACATCGGTGAGTTCACGAAGCTTCTGGACATACTCACGAAAGATGAGGCGAAGTTCATGGAAGAAGGGTTCAAAGAGGTCGAACAACTGATGGCCGAAGGGGACGACGAGGAGCCAACCGTTGGTTCGCTGAAAGAAGGTGATTGACGTGGCGAACAGGTATTTGATGCAGGAAGAAGCACCGATAAGTGAGGAACTGTGGAAGCTGTTGAACGAATCCATGCTGGAACTGGCGAAGGCGAACCTCACCGGAAGGAAGATTTTGAACCTCGTTGGACCGCTCGGTGTCGGTGTCAAGCAGGTTTCTCTGGCGGACGAAAAGCTTGAGAACGGTGTGTTCGTCTCGAAGAGTCTGCCACTTTACTACGTGCACAGAACGTTCGAGCTCTCCGTGAGGGACATCGCCGCGTTCGAAAGAGAGAAGGTCGCGATCGATCTTTCGGATTTCACCAGGGCGGTTTTGGAATGCGTTCAATTCGAAGATAAGCTGATCTTCCACGGTATAGCTGACCAGAAAGGACTCTTGAGCCTGGCGGGTGTGGAAGTGAACCTGAGCGACTGGAAAAAGGTTGGTCAGGCGGTGGAAGACGTGATCACGGCGATCACGAAACTGGATGAAGCGGGCTTTCACGGTCCTTATCTGCTCGCGTTGTCTCCGGACAGGTACAACAAACTGTTCAGAAGGTACGAAAATGGCAACCAGACGGAGATGGAACATCTGCTCACGATGGTCAAAAAGATCTACAAGGCACCGATTCTGCAGAATTCTGGAGTACTGATCTGCGATTCTCCGCTCTACGCTTCCCTCATCCTCGGTCAGGATCTGTCGATAGGTTTCATCGGTCCGAAGGACCACGCTTTAGAGTTCTACGTCTCTGAGAGCTTGACGTTGCTTGTGAAAGAACCCAATTCGATATGCGCGCTGAGGGGCTGATCAGCCCCTCTCCTTTTTTCTACTCGAAACGGTTCTCAGAAGGTCGATCGCTTCCTGACGCATCTTCGTGAAATCTTCGACCATCTTCTTCGCTTCGAGCCTGATGTCTTTCAGTCTCACCATGGCGAGTACGATCTGCGCTGGGTCTTCTTTCATGCAGAAACCCTCGTACTTGGGGAAGTATCTTTCAAGGAATCTCTTGCTCTTCGAGCTGTTCAGAGAAATGAAGGGTGAGCCGGTCAGAGCCGCCAAAAGACAACCGTGCAGACGTTGCGATACGACGAGCGAGGAAGAGAGAAGGTCCTTCACGAGCTGGTGAGAGATCGGTAAACTGTATTTTTTCGCCAGTTTCAGACACGCGGGCTCGTCCTGCGGGCTCAGTGGAACGAGGACGGGTTCGAAGCCGTAGAGCTTCGCCGATTCTATTATCAGATCGAGGTCGAATTCTTTCTTCAGGCACAGGCTGATTTTTCTCTGTTTCTCCTGAGATTGCAAATACTCCATAGCCCCAATCGCGAGGTCTGTTCCGAGGGAAACGTTCTTCGCACCGACGAGTCTGGCGTACCTGTAACTCACCCTGTCGCGGGCGATGAAAAAAACGTTCTTTCTGCGCAGGATGTTACTCACGAGGCATCTGGAGATCCCGTGCTTCAAAGGCCCCAGGCTGTTCGCCAAGAGCAGTACAGGTTTGTTCAGGATCGAAGCGGCGTAGATTATGGAGCAGTAATAAATCAAGCTCTTCAAGCTCGTTTCGTCCTGGAGGATTCCTCCTCCACCGCACACGACCACTTTGCTTCTCAGGATCGCTCCAAGAACTTTTGCGGGATTGAACCTGTCGATGGGAATCACGCCTGGTCGAGAGAAACTTTTCAGCTTTTCTTTTCTCAGCAGAAGGTAGATCCTTTCAAAACCTGCCTCTTTGAGGATTCTGATGCTCTCCTCGCAGAGCAGTTCGTCTCCGAGGTTGTCGTAACCGTAGTAACCGAACAACGTGGCTGTCGTCAAGGAAAAGCATCTCCTCAGCGAGAAGTATCAAATGAATTATACCGGAGGTGTTTGGAGTTGATAAAGGCCCTGAACGATCGGACCGTCGTCATCGGTGCGGAAGGTTCATCGAACGTGACGGCTGTTTTGACTAAGGATGGTGTCGTCGTCGTTGACACATCGCTCTTTCCAGAAAAAGCCAGGAAAGTGAAAGAATTCGTGAACGACTTTTTCAGAAGGCCGATCGGTCTCGTCGTGAACACGCACTACCATCCGGATCACACCTTCGGAAACGTCGCTTTTGAAGAGTTCAAAATAGTCTCGAGTGAGCTCACGAAGTCGCTCATGGAATCGTTCGACGAAGAGTACCTGTCGAAGTTGCCGAGGATCGATAAGATCGTCACTCCCAGCTTCCTGTTCGACGAAGAGTACGAGGACAGGAACCTGCTGGTCAAACGGCTGGGTGGTCACACACCCGATTCTTCCATCGTCTTCTTCAAGCAGGAAAGGCTCGTGGTCGCGGGCGATCTGCTGTTCAACGGGTTTCATCCTGAAATCGTCGCCGACAGCGACCTGGATGCGTGGATCGACGCTTTGAAATTCGTCGAGACGTTGAAACCGGTCTGGATCGTTCCAGGACACGGTGAGATCGCGAATACGGAGAGTCTCAAGGCGATGGAGCGTTATCTGATGAAAATGAAGAGGCTCATTGAGGGGGCTTTGAACCTTCAGGACGTCATGTCGGACGAGAATTTTTCGAAGAGGAGGTTTCCAGAGCTCTTCGGCTGGAGCCTGGAGAACCTTCTACATCAGCGCGGGAGCTGAAAGTACTCGTCTGTCTTCGCGTTTAGCACCAGTCTGTTGATCTTCACGCTTATCTTCTCTTCCTCAGATGGGCTGAGTATCTCGATCGATTTCAACTGTGAATCTCTGATTTCGAGCCTCACCTTGATGGGTTCTTCCACCTGCTGCGCCACGAGTTTCGAAAACGTCAGGATGAGATAGTCACCTTCAGACCTTATACCGACCAGAGGTGTTTGCAACAGTCTGAGCGCTGACAGAACAGACTGTGTTATGTAAGCGGTTGGAATATCGATAGTTTCAAAGTCCTGCGATGTTCCGGTGCCGAACACGAGTCTTCTGGTGCGTGAAAGGTACATGAACGACAGATTCGAAAGAAAATCCGGTTTCTTCACAAGGAAGTAGAAGTCTTCAAGGTTCCTGACCGCGAGCAGACAAGATGTGTGAAAGACTCTGCTCTCGGCGTTCTGCTTCACTTCCGCCGTCAGATCGAAATCCACAACGAAGTCCCTGACACCTGCCAGTTGTTCGACGAGATCGAAGAGATAGTTTGCAGAGAAAGAGAGCACCGAGCAAACGAGAAGAAAGACGGTGAAACACTTTCTCATACGCCGTTCGTTTCCCTTATCGAATAGAGTCTCTGCTTCGGACTCACTATTTCCGTGATCCTCACACCGAAGTTTTCGTCTATGACAACAACTTCTCCGCGCGCTATCAACCGGCCGTTGACCAGCACGTCCACGGGCTCACCGGTGAGTTTGTCCAGTTCTATGAGCGATCCGACCGTCAGGTCCATGACCTGCTTCAATGTCATGCGCGCCCTGCCGAGTTCCACAACGATCTTCAAAGGCACATCGAATAGCAGCTCGAGCTTCTGCTGGATCTCAGATGGTTGCAACGGGACCTCCGTCTCGGCCGGTGTGAACTCTTCGAACTTCGCAGGCTGGACCTTGACTTTCTCTTCCTTCTTTTTCGGAAAGAGCTTTTCGTTGACTTCCCTGAGAGCTGTCAGCTGTGCGAACAGCCACAAACTCGACGAGGAAGAGTTCTCCATTTCTACCCGGCACTCAGCGCACACCAGGAGTTCTGTGGGATTGAAGAGCGTGCTGATCTTTTCGATATCGTCCACGGGCTTGATGTCGAGTTTTGCCAGGGAAACTTTGCCTTTCGCCTTTTCAGCCAGGAGCGTCAGGCTCGCACCGATCATCTGGTTCAACGCTTCGTTCAACGCGCTGAGTTTTATGTCGTCGATGTTCTGATCGGTGGGTTCGCCCGAGCCACCCATCATCAGATCGACCATCTTCAACACCAACGATGCAGGCATCGCTATGGACATGTTCAACTGCAGAGCATCGCTCAGCTTGATGTCGGCAAGGACGATCCTTTCTGTCGCCTTCGTGATGAAGTCTTTCAGAGACGTCTGCGTTACTTGAGTGATTTTTATCCGCGTTTCTCTCCCAACGATCATGCCGAGAGCGGAAGAAGCGGGATCGAAGATCAACGTGACTATGCTTTCTATCATCTTCTTATCCTCTTCCGGGAGCGATTCCGAGAAACTTTTCAGCAACGCGTCGAGCTCATCCTGAGAGAGAAAATCACTCATTCTTCCACCTCCGGTTCGATGATCCTGGTGATCTTCACGGCCCTGTAGCCTTTGTAAGTTCCGGGTCTCGCCAGAAACTTCGGTTTACCCTGAACGTTCACGACGATGTCTTCGTCTTTGTGTGACTTCAATCTGATCACGTCTCCAACTTCCAGCTCCAGTATTTCCCGTACCGTCAGGATCGCTTCGCCGAGCACCGCACTCAAAACGATGTTCATCTGGTTCAGGTTGGTCAACAGATCCTTTTGCATTTTTTCGGAAACCTGTTCTTTCTTGGCCACCTTGAACCAGTTGCGGGAGCTCAACCGGTCCATGAACGGTTCCGTCAGGGACGATGGCCAGCACACGTTCATGAAACCTTCCGTTTTTCCGATGGTCAGAAAGAGCGAAACCAGAAGGACCATCTCGCTCGGCGGGGCTATCTGCACGAACTGCGGGTTGTTCTCGATGCTCTCTATCGTCGGTGAGAAGCTGAAGACGTCGCTCCACGCCTGTGCCAGGTTCGCGAGGATGTTCATGATCTCCTTTCTCATGATGCTTATCTCTATCTCTGAAGGGGGTCGCTTGACGTTCGGAATGCCAGGTCCTCCGAGGATCAGATCCAGGATCGTGTAGAACAGCTCGAGGTTCATTTCAAGGATCGCACTGCCAACGAATTCTGGAGCCGAAAAAACAACTATGAACGCCGGGGCTGGCAGAGACCTTATGAACTCTTCGTAGGTGATCTGGTCTATGCTCGCCAAATTTATGCTCACGAAGGTTCTCACGCGACCGGACAAGTAGGTTGAGACCGAGCGTGCGAAGTTCTCGTGTATCATGTCGAACACGCGGATGTGTTCCTTCGAGAATTTGCTCGGTCTTCTGAAATCGTAGACTTTGACCTTCTTCTCTTCCCGTTTGATCTCCTCGGCCGAGAGTTCTCCGGATTTCAGTGCCTGCAACAGCCGATCTATTTCATCCTGGCTGAGGACGTCGGACAAGCACCATCACCCCTTCACTCGACGGAGCTGATGGCCTTTATGTACAGGTAAACCCCTATGACTCCGAGCCTTTCTCTCTCACCCGTGAACCCGGTGACTTCGTTCACCATGGCGCGTATCTGTTTCTTGAGCAGTTCTATGCCCGCGGCCGTGTTGAGCTCTGACCTTTCCTTGCTCAGAAATATGAGCATGAGACCGTCCATGATCATGTCTCTACGTTCCGCGATCGCGGCCCGGCACGCATCGCTCGCCACGGTCAACGTTAAAGAATCTATCACGGCCACTTCCTTTCCACCCTTGAGCATGAACGTGGTGTAAGTACCGGGCTGAATGACCACCGCCTTGATCTCGGTCGGCGCCTGCTGAACTGGCTGCTGTTTTGGCTGTGTCAGGTTCGTGCCCAGCAACATGATGGTGACAGCAGTTGCGCCGACGGCAACGACGGCCGGTACGATGATCGACATCAGCAAACCACCTATACCCCTTTTCTTGGTTTCCTTGACTTCTTCGTCAGCCATTCATCATCACCTACTTTGCCCTCTCGCGTTTTATGAGTATGTCTATCCTGCGGTAAACGTTCCGAAGCTGGTTCAGACGCGCTTCGTAACGGTTATCCAGCTCGTTCAGCGAGGCTGTGTACTGTTCTCTCGAGATCTCTCCAGCTCTGAATTTTTCCAAGAGCAGGTTCCTTTCGATCTCTATTTCTTTCTGGAGTGCCTCTATCTCTTTTCTTATCGGCCAGTCTCCCATTCCTATAGGGTAGAACCTCTGGGGATCGTAGAAGTAGTCCGGATCGAATCTGCCCGCCCTGACGTCCGCCAGTCTTTCAACGGCCCTGCGGCGTTTCAATTCGTCCGTAAAAAATTGTATAACACTCGCGGCCCTCGCACTGCTCAAATGCCAGTTCGAAGCGTAGATGGAATCTGCCGGGACCGGACGATCGTCGGCGTAACCGTAAACCTGTATCACGTTCATCGTGTGCTCGATGATCAGAGAACCGATCCTTCCGAGGAGTGTTTTCGCCTCGATTGTGAGCTTGGCGCTCGCGGGTTCGAAGAACGCCATGTCCTGCATGATTATGACCGTACCTTCATCCCTCTCCTGTATCGTGATCTTGCCCTTGTATTCTTCGCCGATCCTCATGAGTTCTTCGTAAACTCCCCGCCTTGACGTGATGAGGGGCTCCTCTGCCAGACTCTTTCCACCCGTCAGGACGCTCGGGGGCATTCCCGTGAGTGGCGATCTCAAACCGACAACGATATGCTGGAACTTTCCAGGGCTTATCGTGGACATGGAAAACAGGAGCACGAAGAACGTCAAAAGCAGCGTCACCATGTCACCGTAGGTGGTGAGCCAGCTCGCCTTCGGTGCCTCGTAGCTTCTCTTCTTTCGAGGCATCAGGCGGCCTCCCTGCCGAGTGAAGCTTCGTAGGCTGCCTTTTCTTCAGCGGTGAGGAAGGATTTGAGCTTTTCTTCCAGTACTCTCGGGTTTTCTCCTGCCTGGATGGAGAGCACGCCCTCGAGGATCATCTGTTTCTGTCTCAGAATCTTTATCGCCCTCCTTCCGAGCTTCTCACCCATGGGTAGGAACACCGCGTTCGAGAGGATCGAGCCGTAGAAGGTCGTGACCAGTGCGACGGACATGTTCGGTCCAATGGTTTCTGGGTTGTTCAAAGTCCTCAACATGCCTATCAGACCGATGAGCGTTCCTATCATTCCGTACGCGGGGGCGAAGGCTCCAGCCGAATCCATCATCGCCTTGTTCGCCATGAGATCCTCTTCTATGAGGTCCATCTCGGCCTCCATCATGCTCTTCAAAAGTTCCGGGTCCGTGCCGTCTATCACCAGCTGCAACGCTTTCTTCATGAAAGGATCGTCGATCTCGTTCAGGTTCTCTTCCAGAGAGAGCAGACCCTCCCTCCTCGCCTTTTCCGAGAAAGACACGAGCGTTCTCACGAGTCCGATGTTGTCGATCTTCGGTTCTTTGAACGTGGACATGATCACGTTGAAGATTCTGAAACTTCGTTCCTTGGGGTGCGAAGCGATCGTGGAGGCCAACGCGCCACCGATCGTTATGAACACGGATGGCAGATCCAAGAAGGCGGATGGAGCAGATTTTCCGATGAATATCCCAAAGAATATCATTCCGAATGCCATCAACACTCCAAGGACCGTCGATAGATCCACGCATCATCCCTCCCTCTCGTGAGGGATATACCTGAGCAAATCGAGCACCGGATAGGCTTGCTTTTTGTATTCTATCACTCGGCGGACGACCTCTTCGACGCTCTCCTGCACGATGTATTTTTTGCCGTTGAAGAGCGTTATCGTCGTGTCCGGTAGAGCTTCAATTGTTTCTATCATCTCGGCGTTGAGCACGAACCTCTGACCTTTGAGGCGCGTCAGCCAGATCATCGCGCATCACCTTATCTCCTCAGCGCCACGAGTTCACCGAGTATGGTGTCGGCGGTGGTTATGACCCTCGCGTTCGCCTGAAATCCCCTCTGGGCGATGATCATCCGTGTGAACTCTTCCGCAAGATCCACGTTCGACATCTCGAGCGCACCAGGGATGAGCGTGCCTCTACCACCACTTCCCGCGGTCCCTATCTGTGCCAGTCCACTGTTCGCAGACGGTAGATACAGCGAGTTGCCGACCTCGGTCAAGCCCGCAGGGTTGTTGAAGACCGCGAGCGCTATTTGTCCGAGGATGTCGGTCAAGCCGTTGCTGAAGGTGCCTATTATCTCGCCGTTCTCGTTGATGGCGAAAGATTGCAACGCTCCCAGGGCGTTTCCGTTCTGCCAGGTGAACGAAGCGCTGTTGGCACCGGCGAACTGGGTGAGTGCTGTGAGATCAAGATTGATCGTCACAGTGCCGTCGCCCATGTGTGAAGCGTCGAACCGAATGGTTCTCAGTTCTGTGTTGCCGACAGTGAAGTCGGTCCCATTCCAACTGAAACCGTACATGGCCGTGATGCGCCCGGAATCGTTGAAGTCGATGATACCACCTGCGTAGTTCTCATCACCTTCCGCATCGATGTAGGTTATGGGTTCACCGCTCGCCGTGTAAACTCTCCAGATCCAGGCGTTGTTCATGGTGTCGAACTTTCCCAATCTGATGAACTCGATGTGCAGAGAATACGGATTTCCGAGCGTGTCGTAGACCTGAACTGCGGTCACGTACCTTGGGCTGTTGAACTGCGCCGTGACGAAGTTGGAAGGATTGTCGGATTCGTAGAATCTGATCTCACCGGCGGTGGGGATGGTGATGTTGGCGCCACCTCCGATGGCTGTTATTTCGCTTCCCGCTCCTCCACTTAACACCTCAGATATGACTACCCTTCCAAACTGGTTGATCACGATGTAACCGCTGGCGATCTCATCATTGTTCTCATCGTACACCGTCCAGGTGTATCTCTGGTTCTCCGCGAACGGATCGTCCTGAGCTTCGATGTCAGCTTCAGTTTTCGAAAAGACAAACCTCACCGTGTGCTGTTTGCCGCCGTCGTCCGTGACGGTCATGGAGAACGGAAGTATTCCAGAAGTCGAGTTCAGATTCCCTTCTATCCTTGCAGCGGTCGTTGCCCTCGCCGGCATGGTCATTCCCGCACTTATGACTATGTCGCCTATAGGCTGGTTCGTGTCGACGTAGCGTGAACCTGTGGCCGGATCCTGTACGGCGCGCCAGCCCTGCACCTTCAAACCTGTAGAGGCGTGTATCAGCGTGCCGTTCATGTCCACGTCGAGCGCTCCAGCGCGCGTGTAGTAATAACCGCGACCGTCGCCGAGCACGAAGAACCCGTCACCCTGTATCGCGAGATCGAGTTTTCTACCCGTGTTCTGGAACGAGCCCTGCGTCATGACCTTGTCCACGGTTGCGAGCTGTGAACCGAGCCCTATCTGTATCGGGTTGGTGCCTCCGATGTTGTTCTGCGGGGCGCGTGCGGCTTTCAAAGTTTGGAGCAAAGCCGTTTGAAAGGTGACGCGCGAACCTTTGAAACCCACAGTGTTGACGTTGGAGATGTTGTTGCCGATCACATCGAGTTCGTACTGGAAGTTTCTCATACCGGAAACGCCACTGAACATCGAGCGCATCATGGCATTTCACCCCTCCTGTGAAATCTCGATGACGGATGCCAAGGGATACTCTCTTCCGTTCACGTACACGAAGATCTGGTTGTTTTTGAACTTGACGGATTCCACAACGCCTGACTGCACACCGCCTATCGTTACTTCACCGCTCGAGGTGATCTTGCTCACCGTGTAGGTGTAGGTGCCGTCGGCCACAGGAAGGCCAGAATCGTTTCTCGCATCCCACACGTAGGCGTGAACTCCTGCATCGAGCACACCGCTCGTGGCCTGCTTGACGAGATTTCCGTTCGAATCGTAGATCCTGACAACCACAGGTGCTCTTTCGTCGAGCTCGAACACGATGCTTTCAGCCCGCTGGTTGGACACGTTGATCTGGTTCGACTGCACGACGACGTGTTTTCCGATCAGCGAAGCGGCCTGTGCCTGGAGCGCTCCCTGCTGAAGCTTCAGGAAATCCTGTATGGACTTCGTCATGTTGGCGATCTGTTCGAGCGTGGAGAACTGGGTGAGCTGTGCGATGAACTCTCTGTTCTCCATGGGTTCCAGGGGGTTCTGGTTTTTCAACTGAGTCACGAGCAGAAGCAGGAACGCGTTCTTGTCCAGCTCTTTGCTCGCCGTTCGCTGAGAAGGAACGTAGAAACTGGAATAAGGATCAATCGGATTTATCATCTTCATCACCCTCCCGATGCCTCTGCTGGCGCTGTTGCTGGTCTTCGAACTGCTGGTTGTGTTGTCTTTCTTCGCCGGTCTGTTCCTGTTCGAGCCTCGGGTTCATCCTGACTTCGATCTGTTCGACTTTGAAACCCAGACTGGAGAGCCTGGAGACCAATTCCTTGGAACTGCTTTCGATGAGTTCTCTGGCCTCCGGTGTGGAAACCTTCATGAGGATGGTCAATCTGTCCTGCTGTTTGACGAGCTCTATCTCGAGTTTTCCGAGCGATGGTGGTGAGAGCTGGATTTCAGCCTTCTCCGTGAAGGTTTCTCTGAGCTGTTTGATCGTTTCAACGATGGTCTGAAGATTGTCAGAGCTCTGTTCTCGCTCCACTCTCAGAACCACCTGATCGATGTTTCTCTCTTCGACTCTGAGGTGCTGAACGGCTGGCTGTTCATGTTCGTAGGCTTTCTTCGCGAGCTTGTTGTTCAGAGCCTCCTTCAGCTGTTCGGCACTCTCGATCCTTTCGGTTTTCACATGGAACGGTTCCTGATCGATCCGTTTGATCTCTTTCGCAATCGTGAGTTTGAAGGTCTCTATCTTGATGGGCTCTGTGACTTTGATCGTCTCTGGAAGTTCCCGTTTCACGTGTCTGAACTGGGTCACTTCGCTGCTCACTTCTTCCACGTAGCGAGAAAGATTGTCGACGATCAGCCTCACCTGTGCGGCACTCAGCACTGCCACAGGCTGGGCGGTGGATTGAACGGTTGAAAGGTTTGTTCTCGTTGAAGAATCGTTCTTCGCACCGTTCGATTCGATCTGCACTTGCTGTACGAAGAGCACGATCCTGTGTCCAGTCGGTTTGATCGTTTCCGCTTCTACAGACTCACTCTCAGGTTTCGTATCTGAAGTTTTCGGAACGTTGTGGATCGAGAACTTCTTCAAAAGTTGGTTCTGTTCGGTTTCTTTCTCTCCCTTCAACTCGATCGGATGGTTTTTCACCTTCAACTGATTCTCTGAAAAGACCGTTGTCAGGTTCTCCTGTCGCGATGATTGTGGTTGTGTGAAAAGCTTGAATGGATTTGTTCGTTCATTCGGTGAGTTCACGTGATGGGGAATGTCGAACGAATTTGCCTGAACTTCTGTGCCTTCAGATTGTGTTTGGATCATCGTGAGATTTTGCTGTCGGATCGGTGTGTCGTTTTCAGTCAGAACGCTTTTTTTATCGCTCTTTCTTACTTGCAGCAGATCGACGACGTGGTGGGTTTCATGAACGGTGGAACTTTGAACGTTTCGATCCGAAGTTTCCTTTTTCTGTGAAGCAGAGCCAGTTTGGACGAACTGGAATGACGCTTCGGCACCGTTCTGGTTCACGGTTGTTCTTTGCATGTTCGGAACAACATCGTTTGAAGGGCGGGATAACAGTTTTTGTGTGTCTGATTCTTTCAAGGCTGTCGTGTTCTGGGCAGCGGGACGGTTCGGTTGCGAGAAAGGTTCGATTTTTTCCTTTCCAGAAGGTCTGAGATCGAGTGGTTTTGCTGAATCGAAGTTTTCTGAATCTTTTTCCTGCTCTGACACAACATGATCGTCGCCCGATGGTTTCGTGTGGGAAGCTGTTCCCATTTGAACAGATCCGTTCTGCACCGTGGAAGTGTTGTCTTTTGGAAGTTGAGTCGTGGAGTTTGCTTCGTTCTGGGCCGGATCGTTCCTGGCTTGAGCGACAGTCTTGCTCGAATCTTCTTTCGAGCCCTGATCCGTGATCGTTTTGAGAATCGGAGCGTCAGCCCGTTTAGGGATATCTTCCACCGTCACAGAGTTCGAAGGCTTCACACCGTTCTGAAGAACCGGTGGTGTGGTTTTTTTCGAGTCTTCCTGTGTCGATCCCTGTGCGTTCGGAACTTTCTGCAGCGTGAAGAAGCCTTCGTTCTGCTGGTTCATGATCCTCTGCTGAACAAGTTTCAAAACTTCGGCGAAGGAGATCGAACCTTTCTTGGTGAAATTGTTGTTCTCGACAACGATCTGCACTTGCTCGTTCACAGGTTGGGGTTTTATAGGCCCACCCCCCGAACGATGAGTCTCTGGAACAGTTGCTCGTTGCGATCTTTCAGCTTTTTCATCAGTTCCTTGATGCGATCAGGCTGGAACTTGGAAAATAACACCATCACGGCGTTCTCATCGAGTGATAATGATTCGATCATGTCGAGTATTTCGTTGTCGCTCAGCTGTCTGAGGAACTCGACTGACAGAGTCTGGATCGTGCTCGCTTCGATCAAGGAAGAAAGCTGCGCGTTGATCTGTTTCTGTCTTTCTTCGAGCTGTTTGTTCAGCTCGCCGAGCCTTTTGCTTATCATCTCAAAGCTGGCGATGTTGTTCATGATCTCGGCAGCCTTGTTCGGGTTCAACTTTCCAAGCTCGGTGATCACGTCCGCACGGGTCGTCGCATCGAGCCTTAAAAGCGCCAGAGCGATGGACTCAACGGAGTAACTCTCGCTCGCCAGAACTGGGGCGATCGCCGCAGGATCTGCGTTCGCGATGGTCTGCGAGACCTTCTCGACGTCTTCAGGGGTTTGCGCCTTCCTCAGTGCAGCTTCGAGCTGAAGGTTTTTCTCCTCCCAGGTCTTTCTCATCTCGAGAACCAGTCTTCTTTCAGCCTCGATCTTCTGTCTCTCCTTCTCGAGCTGTTCTCTTTCCTGTTTTAGTTGCTGCAACATCTGCTGCACCCTCTCCGTGGTGGCGCTCGCCATCCTTTCGAAGTACTGCGAAGGCAGAAGGATCTGTAACGGTTCGTACTTGATGAATCTGTTCACGTAAGGTATCTTCGAAAGGAGGAAAGAGATGTAGCTCCTCCAATCTTCTATCGGCCTTATCCCGAGACCCTGAAGCCTCTGAAACTCGAAAGCGAAATAACCGTACACCAGTACGGTGAAGCCTAAAATGAGCACTATGGCGAGCGCCTTCAAAAACGCCCGTAGTTTGCCTTTCCTCTTCTCCTTTTCTGGCAGAATCGATCCTCCCAGAAAATTCTTCTCTGAACCCTTCATCGACTCCTAACACCAGCTTCGGCGACGCTGGCTCGTGTGTTCTCTCGATCGCGGGGCGTGGTATGGTATTCAGTGTGATGAACGTTCGCGGGGTGGTTCTTACGGTCGGCGTGCTCGATCTCGGTTCGAATTCTTTCATACTGCTCGTTCAGGAAGGAGAGCGAACGGTCCTCGAAGAAGTTTACGAAGTCGGGTTGAGATCTGTCGAAGATGAAGAAGAGGCTTTCAGACTGGCGAGTCGGGTGATCTCGCGGATCAAGGCGAGATTTCCCGACCTCACTCTGTACGCCTTCGGGACGGCCGTGTTTCGTGAAAGACCAGCGCTGTTCGAAAGGATCCTCAGAGCGTTCGATCTCAACGGGCAGATCCTGTCTGAAGAGGATGAGGCTTATTTCACGTACATGAGCGTGGATCCGAATTTCGATAAGGATATCACGGTGTTCGACCTCGGTGGGGGAAGTCTGGAGATCGTCAGAAAGGATTGGTTCGTGAGTCTTCCGCTGGGAACACACGTTCTGAACCGTTTGTTCGATCTCTCGTTGCCGAACGCTCCCCAGTTCCACGAGGCGGTGAAACACGTCGAGAGCAGGCTGCCAGATTTCGAAAACCCTGTTGGCATAGGAGGTTCCTTCGTTGCCATCGCTGCACTGAAACTGGGCGCGTGGGATTTGAAGGCTCTCGATGGGATCGTCCTGAACCAAGGCGACGTTGAATCTGCCTTTAAGCGACTGAAAGGTAACAGCTTAGAGCAGGTCAGGGACTGGAAAGTGATCCCAGCAGGGAGGGAAAGAACGATCGTGGCGGGATGCGCGGTGGCGCTGGCGATAACAAAATGCGAACCAATGATCGTATCGACGAAAGGTTTCAGGTACACGCTGGCGAGGATGCTGGAAAGGGGAAGGATCGAAAGGCCTTGGCGTGCCCGGGGAGATTTGAACTCCCGGCCTCCAGATCCGCAGTCTGGCGCTCTATCCAGCTGAGCTACGGGCACGCGCTGGCGGAGAGGGAGGGATTCGAACCCTCGGTGGAGGAATTCCCTCCACACTTGCTTAGCAGGCAAGCGCCTTCGACCACTCGGCCACCTCTCCGGGCCAACTTTCATTATAATATAACTTCGAGAAATTGCAAGTGAAGAACTCGGTCTTCAACAGCTTCTCATTTCGCCGAATAATGTTCCTTCATTCGCTTGTTGAACGGCAGATCCATTATTTCGTCGAGCACCGTTTGCACCTGATGGTAGGATCTGGTTCTGACGTCTCTCAACAAGATCTCTTCGAGCACTCTCCTGTCGCCAGAGATGAACGCCTCCAGTGCCCATTCCATTCTCAAAATCCTTGGAATCAAATAGAACTTCAGTATCCTTTCATTCAATGGTGGATCGATCTTTTCAGGGTGGAGTCCGTTCCCATCGACGATCACAGGAACTTCCACCACGACGTCATCTGCTATATGAGGGATGGTACCTCTGTTTTCAACGTTCAGGACGAGCCGTGTTCTTTCACCGTTCGCGATGGCGTTGATGAACGGAACGTGTTGTTCGACGCTTTCACCTCTGATCGTGAACACTTCCGGCCACATTCGGGTCAAACATATCGAAGGTTCGTCCTCCACTTGCTTTGCGAGCTGAATCAGTTTTCTTCTGGTTTCTCTCAGCTGTTCGTAGAACCTGGGCCTTTCGATTTCGTTGTCTATACCACCATGCTCGCCGTACCATCTTCTCTTCGTCTCCAGATCGAAGTGGTACTTCCATCCACCCGATCTGACCGTATCGCCGATGGGGTACATGCCGTAGAATCTGTACATATCTATCGCTGCAGGGGAAAAATCCAGATCCCAGGGGCTTTTCGATTCCAAGCTCTTCGCGTTCTTCTCGATCCATTCGTCCAGGATGGGATAGGCGTTTTTTCCGTCGTATCTGAACCTGTTCAGGAATATCGCGTGGTTCACTCCAGCGACCTGCCAGTCGAGTTTGTCGATATCGAGTCCGATCGTTCTGGCGATGTTGAACACGTGCGCGTATCCGTGGCACAGGCCGACGATCTTGACTCTGGTGAGTCGTTTAACGAGTTGAGTTATTTCAAGAACCGGGTTCGAAGTTTGAAGCAGCCACGCGTCCGGTGCGACTCGCTCGACAGCCCTAGCTATTTCCAAGTTCATCTTCAAATGGTTGTAGTTCGAGAGCGTGTAGTAATCCGAGACCATGTTCAACCCATCGTTGTCTATGCCCCTGTAATAGCCATGTTTTTCTCCAATCTGCCTCACGATTTCGTACTGAACGTAACCATCTTCGTGCCCTTCGGCTCGCGCGAGCGCTGTGTTTATCACAAATTGCGCTCCTTCGAGTGCACGTTCAAGATCCCTGGTGCTTTCCACCTCGAACTCCGCGCCGAGTTCGTCTAAATACTTTCTCACAAGAACGTGCGTGGCTTTCAGCCTTTCTTCATCTATGTCCATCAAAACGAGCTTTGAACCGTGAAGTTTTTGCTGGGTGGCGAGGTCCCCAACCAGTTTTATGGTGTACCGAACACTTCCAGCACCGACAAAAACGATCTTCAGCATCGCTCGTTCCTCCCAGGAGATGATTCATCACAGTAGGCATTCTAACACGCAGGATGTCCTCAACGTGAGGGAAAGATGACAGAGATTCAACCGCTCACAACGATTTTCGAACGGCCCTTCTTGGCCATGTAAAGTCTTTCGTCCGAGAGACGTATCAGTTCGGCCAGTTCGCCACCATCTTCCGGGAAGGTGGCAACGCCGACCGACGCGCTCAGTTCGAAGGTGAGATCGCCCACCTTTATGGGTTCTTCTACAGCCTTTATGAGCCTTTCTGCGAGGAGCTTTGCCTTTGGTTTTGAACAGTCGTACGCCAAGATCACGAACTCGTCTCCCCCGAACTTTGACACCATGTCGCTCGCCCTCACGCACCTTTCGAGCCTGCAGGCGACGCGTTTCAAAACCTCATCTCCCGTGTGATGTCCGTACAGATCGTTCACGCTTTTGAACTTGTCAAGGTCCAGGAACAGAACGCTCAGCGTTTTCTCTTCTCTCTTCGCGAGTAAAAGCATCTTCTCGGCGAACTCCTCAAACATTCTCCTGTTCGCAAGTCCCGTCAGAACATCGTGGTAGGACATGTACTCGAGCAGTCGATTCTTTTCCATGAGTTCCTTTTCGAGTTCGAGCCTTTTGAAGATCGTGGCCAGCATGTTTGCGAGCACCTTGGCGATGATGACAGAGTTGCTGTCAAACGCCTCGCTGCTTTCAAAATTGTCCAGGTTCAGCACCAGCCTGAGCTCACCTTTGACCCTCACGGGTATGACGAGCGTGGATTTGACTTTCCTGAGGCTGCCGGCTTCCTTCAACACTTCGAGGCGTTCATCCTTCACAATGGTTTCGTTGAACGCGATCACGTTATCCCTGACGAGAATAACGTGATCCTTATCCTTTCCGGCCCAGAATTCCTCCTCTTCAACGCTGAAACTGATTTTCTTGAGCTGTTCAAGATCGTAGCCAGCCGCCGCAACGTACTTGAACCTGTTGTTTTCTCTCACGAGTACCGAACCAGCCTGGGCGCCCGGTACTATCTTGATGGACCTTTCCAGGATTTGCTGGTAAACATCCTCTGTTTGTTCGCTCAGGAGCATCGACGCTATCGCGCCTATCTCTCTGAATACCTCCACACACGCTTCGAGATCTGCTGACATACTTACTCCCAACCCTTCTCTTCGATGACTCTCAAAAAAACCTCCACAACCTTCGGATCGAACTGTTTATTGCTTTCTTCTTTGATGTACTCTATCGCCTGCTGTCTTGACCACGCCTTTCGGTAGGGCCTGTCGTGCGTGAGTGCGTCGTACACGTCCACAACGGCGAAAATTCTCGCAGCCAGGGGAATCTCTTCTTTTTTCAACCCTCTCGGATAACCAGTTCCGTCGTACCTTTCGTGGTGGCAGTAGGGTATATCGAGCGCCGGTTTGAGATATTCGATCTTGGACAGCATTTCGTATGCGTAAACCGGATGCATTTTGATTATTTTCCACTCCTCGTCACTCAACCTGCCAGGTTTCCGCAGTATGTGATCGGGAACCGCCAGCTTACCTATATCGTGCAGGAGCGCTCCTCTGTAGACATGAACGAGCTCTTCTTCGTTCATGAATTCCTTCGCGATTTCAACGGTCAGTGATGCCACCCTTTTGCTGTGTCCCTCCGTTTCTTCATCCCTCAAGTCTATCGCGTAGACCAGAGCTTCGATGGTTTCATCGTAGGCCTTGAGCAACTCAGTGTTGGCTTTTTCGAGCTTTTCGATCATGAAAACTCGTTCTATCGCTATGACCGCTTGTTGGGCGATCAGCTTCAAAAATTCGAGCCACTCGTGATCGGGTTCGAAGTGTGACCTGCCGAACAGCTCCAGAACTCCCAGAAGTTCATCTTTACCTGTATGGAATGTTTCACAAAATACTTGTATTCTAAGACTTTCATTTCTCTGAAAAGCTTAACAAAAGATTTGAGAGGTACTTTGATCGTGAGATCCACACTTCCTCACTCCAATCTTCTATCTACACCTATTCTAACACGTGTGGTTACCGTCTTCTCTCGGCACAGTGGTTCACCGTTAGAAATCGAGTTTCTCCAGGAAACTGTAGCGTTTTTGAACTTTCTTAATCCGCTTTGAACTATCGTGGTTAAAATAGAATCGAGGTGGAATTTTGAACTGTCGAGTTGAACCGAAGACATGTCCCGAGAACGTGGTCACGGATCTGAGTTGTTTTCCAAAGGTGAACGAACCTTTCGGCATGGTCATATTCGGTGCATCGGGAGACCTCACGAAGAGAAAGCTCGTGCCGGCGTTGAACAGTCTGTTCAGGGCGAACGTTCTTCCAAAGGATTTCTTCGTGCTCGGTGTGGCGAGAACGCCGATGTCGGACGAAGATTTCAGGCAACGTTTGAAAGTGGATTCTGAGTTTTCCAGCAAGTGCTACTACGCGTCGATCGATTATCGAAGCGAAGAGAGCTTCAGGCACCTGAAGGATTCCTTAGAAAAACTTTTGAAAGGAACACATGCGAAGACACTGGTGTTCTATTTGGCCGTCCCTCCTGACGTCTACGTTCCCATCATCGAGAATCTCTCGAGGGTCGGTCTGAACAGTGAAGAGAATCCCAAAACGAGGATCGTGATCGAAAAGCCGTTCGGGAAGGACTTGAATTCCGCGCGGGCACTCGAAGAAACGCTTCAGAGATCGTTCAGAGAACACCAGATATACAGGATCGATCACTACCTTGGAAAAGAAACGGTGCAGAACATCCTCGTGTTCAGATTCGCCAACTTCATCTTCGAAGAGATCTGGAACAACAAGTTCGTGGACCACGTTCAAATAACGATCGCGGAAGATATCGGCGTGGAACACAGAGCCGGCTATTTCGAAACCACAGGCCTGTTGAGAGACATGTTCCAGAACCACATGCTTCAGTTGCTCGCCCTGGTTGCGATGGAGCCACCCGCCAGCTTCAACGCCGAAAGCTTCAGGGACGAGAGGATCAAGCTTCTCAGATCCATTAGGCCTTTCAAAGTGGAGGAACTGAAGAACTGGATCGTCAGGGGTCAGTACGGTTCGAACGTGATCGATGGAAAATACATTCCTTCCTACAGAGAAGAACCCGGTGTGGCTCCGGATTCGAACGTCGAGACCTTCGTCGCCATGAAACTGTTCATAGACAACTGGAGATGGAGCGGTGTGCCGTTCTACCTGCGCTCAGGAAAGAGACTCGCAAAGAAAATAACGCAGATCGCCGTGGTCTTTAAGAAAGTTCCCCACTCGGTGTTTTCAAGCCTTTCCGTTGAACAGATCGAACCGAACGCCATCATCTTCACGATTCAACCGAACGAGGGTATATCCCTGTGCTTTCAGCTCAAACGTCCCTGCCCTGGAATGGTTCCACAGTTGCTCAGCATGGACTTCAAATACGAAGATCACTTCGGTGTGAAACTGCCGGACGCCTACGAGAGGTTGATTCTGGACGTTTTGCTGGGCGATCCGACGCTGTTCATGAGGAAGGACGATCTGGAAGTTTCCTGGCAGTTGCTCGATCCAATCCTGAAGGCCTGGGAAAGAGAACCGGAGCGTTTCGCGCCCGAGATCTACAGAGCCGGCAGCTGGGGACCAAAGGAGGCCGACGAACTGATAGAGAGGGACGGCAGGCGATGGCTAAGACCGTGATCTACCTTCTGGATGAAGGCTTCGTCGAGTTCACGGCGAACGTGATCTTCGAAAAGCTCAGATCTCTACTCTCAGAGAAAGAAAAACTCTTCATCGTTCTGGCGGGTGGCAAGACTCCGATCCCCGTCTACGAGACCCTCGCTCGCTACAACATACAGTGGGAGAAAATACACTTCTTTCTGAGCGATGAGAGGTACGTGCCGCTCGATTCTGAACGGAGCAACTTCAAAAACATCAGCGAAGCGCTTTTCAAAAAAGTTTCTGTTCCAGACGAAAACGTTCACTTCGTCGATACCAATCTGCCTTTGGAACGGTGTGCAGAGAGGTACGAAAGAGAAATAAGGAACACCACCGACCACTTCGACGTCTGTATCCTCGGCATGGGACCGGACGGTCATGTCGCTTCGATCTTCGATGTGGAACTCGGTAAGAGTGAAAGATGGGTGGTCACGACCCCTGCCGCAGGAGATCCTCATGTTCGTAGGATTTCGCTGACCTTCAACGCTCTGAACAGTGCAGAGTACATCTTTTTCGTGATCGGAGGGGAAGAGAAAAAGAAGAGGCTCGCCGAGGTCCTGCTCGATAGTCCAATCCCGGCGCGCCACGTTCGTGGAAAACGCGAGACGGTGTGGTTCGTGTCTGAACGGTGAACTTCAATCGTTTGAACATTGAAATGGTTCCATTCAGAAAAAATGTGGTACAATCAAATTGAGAAAGCTTTCAGGGGGTGGTCTTGTGAGGGAGATGACGAAGAAGTTCCTCGAGGACGCCTTCGCGGGAGAAAGCATGGCACACATGAAGTATTTGATCTTCGCGGAGGAAGCCGAACAGAGAGGACTCAAGAAACTCGCGAACCTTTTCAGAGCCATCGCCTACGCAGAGTTTGTTCATGCACGGAATCATTACAGAGAACTCGGAAAGATCTACAGGGAAATGCCTGAGAACGTGCAGCAGTGCATCGACGGCGAAACGTTCGAGATCAACGAGATGTATCCGGTCTACAACACGGTCGCACAGTTTCAGCAGGAGAAAGGTGCAGAGAGGAGCACGAAGTTCGCCTGGGAAGCTGAGAAGATCCATGCGGAGATGTACAAGAAGGCGAAGCAGCTCGTCGAAAAGAAAGAAGACTATCCAGCCGCGAAGATCTACATCTGCCCTGTCTGCGGCCACACGGTCGAGAACGAACCACCCGAGAAGTGTCCAGTCTGTGGGGCTCCGAAGAATTCCTACAGGGAATTCTCCGTTTGAGGAGGGAAAACATGAAACTGGCAGATTTCATCAAGAGTGAAGATTTCAAAAAGGAAAAGCACGTTCCGGTCATCGAGGCACCCGATAAGGTTAAGAAGAACGAACCAGTCCAGATCACGGTCACCGTCGGGAAAGAAATTCCACATCCCAACACGACGGAGCATCACATCAGATGGATTCAGGTCTTCTTCCAGCCAGATGGTGATCCCTACATTTACGAGGTAGGAAAGTACGAATTCAGCGCACACGGAGAATCCGTCCAGGGTCCGAACACGGGCGCGGTCTACACAGAACCCGTCGTGGTGAGCAAGGTGAAGTTGAACAGATCCGGCACCATACTGGCACTGTCTTACTGCAACATACACGGTCTCTGGGAGAGCAGCAAGAAGATCGTCGTTGAAGAATGAGGTGGAAACATGAAGAAATATCGCTGCATGCTGTGCGGTTACATCTACGATCCAGAAGTGGGCGATCCTGATGCCAACGTACCTCCGGGAACACCTTTCGAGGCGTTGCCGGACGATTGGGTCTGTCCGCTGTGCGGAGCTTCGAAAGACCAGTTTGAACCGGTCGAATGAGCGCGTTGATTGCGCCGATCGAACCGAGTCTTTCACAAAAAATGGAGCCCCCGCGAGGGGGCTTTTTTAAAAAGGAGGGAAGGATCCGTGGAACAGAAGGAAAAGGTAGAACTTTTCAAGACCATTCTGAAGAGGCTTCATCAGGGTGAGAGCATCGAATCTCTGAAGGAAGAGTTCGGCGAGATCATCTCGAAGCTTTCACCCTTCGAGATTGCCACCATCGAGCAGGAACTCCTCAGAGAAGGCGAGATAACGGTGAGAGACATCGTGAAGATGTGCGACCTTCACGTGGAGCTATTCAGGGGGGCCGTGAGCGGAGCATCGAGCAAGATTGAGGAACTTCCCCAGGGTCATCCTCTGAGGAACTTGTTCGAGGAAAACAAGGAAATCCTGAAAGATTCAGAAGCGCTCTCTCTGCTGGCTTCGACTGCCTTCTCGCTGCCTGAAGGGGAAAAGAAAGGCGAACTTTTGAGCAGGTTGAAGGAACTCTTGAGACAGATGAGAAACATAGGGTTCACACATTACACCAGAGAAGAGATGCTTGTTTTTCCTTATCTGGAAAGGAGAGGGATCACCGCAGTACCGAGTGTCCTCTGGTCCAAACACGATGAGATAAGGTTGAAGGTGAAACTGGTTCTGGATCTGTACGAAACTTCAAAAGATGAAGAACGTTTGAAGAAGGAATCACTCGAGCTGTCCCGCATGATGGCGGACATGGTCTTCAGAGAGAACAACATCCTCTATCCCACCTTGCTGGTGCTCCTCTCGGAAGGTGAGTGGGCTGCCGTGAGCCAGTTCGAAGAGGAGATCGGCTTCTACAAGATCGATGTGAAGAGAGAATGGCAACCGTCACAGAAGCCGTTGTTACCGTTCGAGATAGATCCCAGAGTGGACGAAGAAACCTACCGAAAGATGCCGGAAGAGGTCAGAAAAGTTGTCGGCACACTCACTCCAGACAATTACATGGTGCGTAAAGAAAAAGATCTCGAGTTTAGAAGCGGTTTCCTCAACGTTGAAGAACTCGAAGCCATTTTCAGGACCCTGCCGTTGGACATCACCTTCATCGATGAGAACGACAGGGTCAAGTTCTTCTCGCACGGCCAGAGGATATTCCACAGAGCCATCACGGTCATAGGAAGACCCGTTCAGTTCTGTCATCCGCCGAGGAGCGTGCACATCGTCAACAGGATCTTGAAATCCTTCAAAGAGGGAAGAAAGCGAGTGGCGGAGTTCTGGATAAACCTCGGTGGAAGGCTGGTTCACATAAGATACTTTCCGGTTCACAGCAGAAACGGCGAATATCTGGGAACATTGGAACTCGTCCAAGATGTCACCGACATCAAAAAACTCGAAGGTGAAAAGAGGTTGCTGGACTGGAAGGATCAATAGGATTCAGACTGAGTTTTTCCTGAGCCTCTCTTCCCACGCGCGGGCTTGCTTGATGTCCTCAAGGACGACAACACCGACGATGCGATCGTCCTTATAAAAAGCTCTGGTGCGTTCGTCTATCCATCTCGGCTCGCCCTCAAGACGACCAAGGATCGCCACCGGCAGGTCGGCGAATTTGAAGTAGGAGGATCTGAACTGAAAATCGAATTCGTCGGATAGTCCGCTCAGGATGTTCGCCAGCACCTTTGCCTGATCCATGGCCGCTTTCGCCGTGCCTGAAATGATCCCCTCGAATTCGGCGCAGTCCCCTATGGCGTAAACGTTCGGCAGGGACGTTCTGAATTTTTTGTCGACGAGAACGCCCCTGTTCACCTTCGCACCGCTTTCTTTCGCGAGCTCGATCTCGGGAACGATACCGATCGCGCAGAGTATCAGCCTTGCGGGGATCTCTTCTTTGTCCGTCACCAGGACGTCTTTCTCTATCCTTTCGATGTCCCTACCGAGGAAGAACTCGACACCGTAACTTTCGAGCCTCTCTTTTATCCTTTCGGTCAGTTCCTTCTCGAGATTGAGCAGAGAGTTTGTCTTCTCAACCACTCTGATCCTGTAGCCTTTTTTCGCAAGGTTCCCAGCCAGTTCCAGTCCGATGAAGCCCGCCCCAACGATCAACAGCTCTTTCTCTTTTTCGAGCCTTTCTTTGAGCTTCTCCGCATCCTGCCAAGTTCTCAGCGTGAGCATGTTCTCCGCACCGGGCACCGTTATTTTTCGGGCCCTGGCACCCGTTGCGAGCACGAGCACATCGAAACTCAGAGCACCCGCGTCGGTGTGAAGGATCTTGTTTTCGGCGTCGATCCTTCTCGCTTCAGTCTTGAGGAGCAGTTCTATGCGGTTCTTCCTGTACCAGTCCAGCGGATACGGAAACAGCTGTGACTTGTCGGCATCTCCTGCCACGTAGTGGCTCATCATGGGCTTGACGTAGTGAGGTATCTCTTCTTTCTCGACGATCGTCACGTCGTGTTCTTTCGCTAAAAGCTTCGCGAGTTCCACCCCACCGGGGCCGTTCCCAACGATCACGACTTTCATACTCTTCACTCCAGCTCCTTCAAAAATCCTTCCATCGCCTGCTTCATTCTTTCTTCGTCGACTCTGCCGCCTTTCGTTTCGACGAAGGACACGAACTTGAATTTTGAATCTTTCAGAATTTTTTTCACCGTGAGTTCAACGGACGCCGCCCAGCCATGAACGCCGAAAAAGAGCACGGGTTTCTCGTAGTTCGCCTTGTCCATGATCTCGTAGAGGACGTACCTCATCTTGGGATGGATGTCGGCTTCGTACGTCGAAACACCGAACACGAGCGCGCGACTGTCAGGCACATCTTTCAGGATTTCGCTCAGGGGAGAGTCGTGTTGATCGGTGAATCTGTGAACGACAAGGTTGTAACCTTTTTCTTTCAACACGCCCAGGACTCTGTTCATCACGTTCTCGACGAAACCGTACATGGAGTCGTAAACGACAAGGATCTTCTTTTCCTGAGCCACGCCGTTTGCGACGTTCACGTAGTGTTGCAGAAGTCTTTGAGGATCTTTTTTCCATATCAGTCCGTGGCCGGGTAACAAGACTTTTATGTCGAGGTTCGATAATTTCTTCGCGCCCTCCACGATGTAGCTTTTGTAATGTCCTATCACGGTCACGATGTATTTGGTCACGTACGGGAGGTACTCCTCCACGATCCTTTCGTCCGAATCGTCGATGGCTGCTGGTAACGAATAACCTCCTCCAACGTCGCAGCCGAACAGAACTCCCTCCAGGTAGGTCACCATCGTGTCTGGCCAGTGCAGCCAGGGCGTCATGACGAAACGGAAGGTTTTCTCGCCGATCCGCATCTGCTGGTCGTCCGAGACCGCCTCCACGTTCGTGATGCCGTAAAAGCTTTCGAGGAGTTTCTTGGCGAAGTTCGAAGCGATCACCTTCGCTTTGTTCTTGTTCGCGTTCAGTACGTCAGGAAGCGTTCCGCTGTGGTCCGGCTCACTGTGGTTGACGATGATGTGTGTGATGTCCTTTGGATCGATGAGGCTTGAAAGTGCCTTGAGGAAATCGTTGCTGTAGTTCTTCTTCCAGCCGTCGATCAAAACGTTTGCACCGTTCAGTTTCACAAGGTAAGCGTTGTAACTGATACCTTCTGGAATGTCCCAGCTGGCCTCGAAGTATTTGATCTCTCCATCGTCGATCCTCAGAAGATAAACCTCTGGATCGGTGAGAACCTTTTCGATCCAAACCTTCACCATCGTCACACCTTCCTTTCTGATCGTTTCACAGATTCAGAGAGAAGTCGACCTTTCCACGGCCCATGTTGAAACTCTGACCCAGGGCCAGCACCGTTGCGAGTTCTAACGGAAGATCACGGCTCACGATCTTCTCGATCGTCTTCTTCACATCGTAGGCGACCCTCACCAGTTCGAACTGCACCACGCCTTTTTCCACACGTGCGATCATGTAAGAGGCCCTCGGGTCTGCATCTTTCGGTCGTCCCACGCTTCCCGGATTCACGAGCAGTTTTCCAAAGGCGTACTTCACCATGGGAAGATGGGTGTGTCCCATCACGACGATGTCCTCAGAAACGGCCTGAACGATCTCTCTCAACCTGTCCGCAGGTGTATCCGGTTTGATGTATTCGAGCAGCTCGTTCAGGGGACTTCCATGGACCAGGAGGAACTTCACGTGCTCCACTTCGAAAGAAAGTCTTTTCGGAAGGGCTCGCAGAAACCTTTTCACCTCTTCGGAAGTGTGTTCTATGGTCCAGTTCAGCGAGATGTCTCCAACTTCCGTTTCTCTCCCTGGAGAGTAACTGCAACCGCAGCTGCTCTTAGAATGGCCGACCGCATCGTCGTAGTTTCCCATGATGCTTTTGATACTTCTTTTTTCGATCTCTCTAACCACCTCTTCGGGATCGGGACCGTACCCGACAAGGTCCCCGAGACAGTAGACTTCGTCCACTTTCCTTCTTTCGATGTCTTCGAGAACAGCCATCAACGCCTCCAGGTTGGCGTGAACGTCACCCAGAAAGGCGAGGAGCATCCTTTCACCTCAACTCCAATATAGCAGGTTTGTGTTTCGATTCCTTTATAGATTGGAAGACGGACAAGGAAAACTCTGGCGAGCGTACTTTCGCAGACGAAACCGGTGCGTCCATCTTGTATTTGAGGGTTTTTCTGTGATATATTTTTCTCAGGTGATTAGTGTTGAGAAATATCCTTAAAAAGTTTGCGATCATCGCTGCGTATACGGCGATCTTCATTGCTTTGCTTTTTGTTGCCCGGAAGAACTATCTGCTGTACCATTCGATCATAGAATTCTTTGCGATATTCACGGGCTTGTCGATCAGTCTGGTCTCCTTCGCGACGCGCGGGTTCAACCAGAACAGGATCTTCATGAAGTTTGGAATCGTTTATCTCTTCGTTCCGATCGTTGACTTTCTCCACACGCTCGCGTACAAAGGGATGGGTGTTTTTCGAAACTGGACTGCAAACCAACCCACCCAGTTCTGGATAGCGGGCAGATCGCTCGAGGTACTGGGGTTCTTTCTCATCCTGTTCTTTCCAAAAATCACCGAACGGGCACTGTTCTTTCTGTTTGGTCCACTGACGGCGTTCTTGATTTCGGCAGTTTGGTTTGGATTCTTTCCGGATTGTTTCGTTGAAGGTTCTGGGCTCACAGTTTTCAAGATAGCTATGGAATACCTCATGGTCTCTGTCCTTCTGCTCGTACTGATCAAGTGCATGAGAAGCAGGGATACTTCAATTTCTGTGCTTCGAAGGTCAATCGTATCGGCGATCGTCTTCACGATCCTCGGTGAGCTTTCCTTCACGCTGTACGTGGACGTCTATGGCTTTTTCAACTTCCTCGGCCACGTGTTCAGGTTCGTCTCTTACCTGGTGATTTTGAACGGCGTGATCGTGAATTCGTTGAAGGATCCTGTTCAGTCCCTGCTTTTAGAGCTCAACAGAGAAAGAGAACATCTCGAGGAAGTGGCGCGCCGTGACACCCTCACGAACCTTTTCAACAGGGCACACTTCAACGAGTGGATCCAGAGACAGACCAAGCATGCCGCACTCTGTAAGATTCCACTGTCCTTCATCATGATCGATGTTGACGATTTCAAAAAGATCAACGATTCTTTCGGGCACATCACCGGTGATGAGGTGCTCAAGACCGTCGCCAGGTGCATCGCCAGTTCGATCCGTTCCTCCGATTTCGCCGCGCGTTACGGTGGGGACGAGTTCATCGTCGTGCTCCACGATGCCAGTGAAAAGCAGGCTGAACAGATCGCTCAGAGGATAAGAGAAAAAGTCGCGGTTTCGAAAGAACTTGGGTTGAACGTGGACATCAGCTACGGTGTGGCTGAACTTGAGCCGGGTGCCGATCATTTGAAGGTCCTTCAGAAAGCGGACGAGGCGATGTACCGGATGAAGAAGGCGAAGAAAGCCCCCTTGGACATCCAGGGTTGAAGATCCGGTTCGATACTGAGGTGATCGATAAAAACTCCCGCACGGCATCGATAGGACTTTCTCGAGCACGTCGAAGATGGGGAAGCTCACACAGGAACGGAGTTTTTCAAACGAACTTCACCACCTGTGAGAGCGGCACTCTGTTCCTCGGGCTTTTCTCGGCTTCGAGATGCTTTTCGTTCAGCTGATCGAACTTTCCCCACTTCCCGATGGCGATCAGCGTCACGATGCTCCCGTCTATGCCGAACGATTCCTTCACCTTGATGGGATCGTAGCCAGCCACGGGGTGTGCTACCAGGCCCATCTGTGTCGCCTGGATCAGAAGGAAGCCAACGGCCAGACCCGTGTCGAACCACGCGTAGTTCCTGTTGTCGCTCAGCTGGCAATCGAATTCGTCCTTCGTGTGGACGATCACTATCACCGGTGCGTACCTCATCCAGTAATTGCCCCCGGGCAACGCTTCGTGTAACTTTTCAAGGTTTTCCCTCGTTCTCACTACCAGAAACCTCCAAGGCTGTTTGTTCGCACAGGACGGGGCAAGATGCGCAGCTTCGAAGAGTCTGAAAAGTTTTTCATCTTCGATGGGATCGGTTCTCAAACCGCGAAAGGCCCTTCTTTGAAGGATCGAAGGGTTGATCGAAAAATCCTCTTCCTTGATTTTTCTGTAGGCTTCGAGTACCTCCCGTGCGTGACCGTCGATCTTCACGCCGATCCATTCTTTTCTGATCCTTCCCCACGGATCGATGATGAACGTCGAGCGGATCAGCTTTCCATCCTTCACGATTCCGAGTTTTTCCGCCAGCTCTCGCTTTGGATCGGAGAGCAGGACGAACTTCAAACCGTACTTTTTTCTGAAAGAAGCCAGTGCTCGAACGGAGTCTGGGGAAACTGCCACGATGTGACCATCGAACTCATCGAAGAGCTCGTTGAACTGCTGTGCTTCCATGGCGCAGCCCGAAGTTCCGGCTTTCGGATAGAAATAGATCACCCAGTAGTCTCCAAGAAGGTTCTGGTTGTTGAAGGAACGATCGGTGTCATCCATGAGAGAAAATTCCGCCAACTTTTTCATGCCTCCAACCCCCTCAGGGCAACGGGAGTTTTGTCGTTCCTGTAGGGAATCAGCTGTTCTTCGAAGATCGGTTTGTTCGGATTTTTGTAAATGATACCGAGCGCGAACTTTCCAGTTTCACTCGCAACCCTGAATGCCAGTTCTCTGTCCGTGGGATCGTAACTGTCCGGGAGTATGTAGGTGTTCTGCCTGTACCACTCGTAGGTGTTCACCTTGTTGAAGGAAACGCACGGTTGAAACACGTCCACCAAGGCGTAACCTCTGTGCTGGATCGCCTGCTTGAATATCTCAACCGTCAGATCGAGGTAACCTGAGAAAGTCCGCGCCACGAAGGATGCGTCCAAGGCCACGGCGACGGCTATGGGATTGAAAGGATCGACGTACACACCGTCGATCTGGAGTGTGGTGACCTGTCCCCTCGGCGTGGTGGGAGACGCCTGACCCTTGGTGAGGCCGTATATCTGGTTGTTGTGCACGATGTTGGTTATGTCCGGGTTCCTCCTGATCGTGTGGATGAAGTGGTTTCCTCCCTCACCGTACGTGCAGCCGTCACCACTCTCCGCGATCACGACCAGTTCTGGGTTGACCATCTTTATCGCAACGGCCGCCGGTAAGGACCTCCCGTGTAGCCCGTTGAACATGTGGGCCTTCACGTACTGTGGCATCTTCGCCGCCTGTCCTATTCCAGACACGATGACGACCTTCTGTGGCGGTATGTTCAGCTGAGCGAGAGCCGTTTTCAACGCGCGTATGATGCCGAAATTTCCACAGCCAGGGCACCACGCGATGTCTGCGTTTGGGATGTCGTAATCTTCAGGTCTGAACATGCTCACACCCCCAGTTTTTCTCGAACGGCCTTCACGATCTGTTCGACGGAATAGGGAAATCCGTCGTACTTCAAAATCTTCTCCGATGTGTCGATGCAGAAGGTCTGTTTTATCAAGTTTGCGAACTGTCCCGTGGCGTTCTGCTCGATGAAGATGGTTCTCCTGGCCCTTTCAAAGTACGTTCTTGCCACGGGCGGTACAGGATAGACCTGAGAGAAGTGAAGGTGAGCGATTCGAGGTTCGTTGAGGAGCCTCAGAGCCTCCTCCACGATGAGGTAGGTCGATCCCCAACTCACGATGAGTGTTTCGTAGTCATCAGGACCAGAGAATTTTGGCGGAACGGATTCTTCGATTATTTTCTTCATCTTCCTGAGCCTTTTTTCCACCATCGTTCGTCTGACGAGGGCGCTCTCAGTGATGTGACCGAACTCGTCGTGCTCGTCGCTGTCAACCCTCACCAGTCCTTCGCCGTAACCTGGGATGCCTCTCGGGGAGATGCCGTCTTCGGTCACTTCGTATCTGCGGTAGTTCGAATCCGTCTTGACGATGTACCTTTCCACTGGAAAGCTCTTCAGTTCACCAACCAGATAGTAAGAGTCGAGCAGGTACTGATCCGTCAGGACGAACACGGGAATCTGAAACTTGTCCGCGACGTTGAAGGCTCGAGCCGTCAACTCGTAGGCTTCTTCTATGCTGCCCGGCGCGTAGACCACGCGGGGAAATTCACCGTGACCCGCGTACAGCACCAAATTGAGATCGGCCTGCTCGGTGCGCGTCGGGAGGCCCGTGGCGGGTCCAGGTCTTTGACCCAGATGCACTACGATGGGCGTTTCGATCATGCCCGCCAGGCTGATCGCTTCACACATGAGCGCGAATCCCCCACCCGACGTCGTGACCAGTCCTCTGGCTCCCGCGTACCACGCGGCGATGGCCATGTTTGCGGCCGCGATCTCATCTTCCGCCTGTTCTACTATTATTCCGTGCTCTCTGGCGAGTTTCGCGAGCTCGGTGAAGACGGCCGTGGAGGGGGACATGGGGTACGAGGAGACGAAGTTACAGCCACCCGCCACGGCACCGAGTGCCACGGCGAGCGAACCGTTCAAAAGTCTCTTGCCCTTGACTTCCTCACACTTTCTCAGCTCGAGCTTCAGTCCGAGCGATCTTCCGATTTCGTAACCTTTCAGTGCCGATGAAACGTTGGCATCGACCAGTTGCTTCGATTTTCCGGAGAAGTACCGTTCAATGTTCTTCGAGACGGCTTCCACATCGAGGTTCATGATGCCGGCGAGTACTCCGATCGCGACAGAGTTCGCATAGATTTTGTTTCCAAAACTTTCGGCGAGCTTCGAAAACTCCACGACCACATGGTTGGGTTCATCTCTGACGAATTTCTCCTCTCCGAGAACGATCGTTGAGGGGGTCATTCTCCATCTGTGCCTTTCGATGGCGTTCTCGTTCAGCACCAGGAGCAGATCGACACGGTCGATGTTGGCGTACACGGGTTTGCACGAAATCCTGAGCGTTGTGGAATTGTTACCCCCTCGAACGCGCGACATGTACTCTTTCGTTGCGAACACGTAAAGGTCGGAGTCCTTGACGATGGCCGTGAGCACCTGTTCGACGGTCTGAATTCCCTGTCCCGCCGCACCACTTATGAGGACGCTGACTTCTTCGAGCGGTTGCATGTTTACACCCCCAGCATGTCTTAGAAAGATTCAATTTTATTGTAGCATTTAAACTGGAATTAAAGTTGCACCTTCGGACCAAACACACCGAAAATCAGCTCAGGAGCCAGACGTTCTCGACGAACACGTTCTTCAAACCTGACGATCTGGCAGCCTCCAGAACTCTCCTCATCTGTTCTCTGCTCGTTGTGGGCAGATCGTGCATCAGATGCTGGGGTGCGAAAGCGAGCAGGACGTATGGTATTTTCTCATCGATCTGGGCGAGGAAGCGGGAGATGTTGAAGACTTCGAACTCGTCTACGTAGTGTGGAACGATCAGTGTGCTCACAACGAGCAACGGTGGTTCCTTTCTTACGTCCATCTTAGCGATCAGCTCGACGTTGCGTTTCAACCTATCGACAGCCTTTTCTCCATCCACACCGGTGAGGGCTTCGTAAACGGACGGGCTGAACGCTTTCCAGTCTATCTTGATGATTCCACCCGTCTCGAGGCTGATCGAAGCCATCCGTTTCGCGATCGAATCGTTCATCAGACCGTTCGTTTCCCAGCAGATCCTTTTCTTCATCTTTCTCGAAGCCTTCAGGGTGAAAAATGACCAGGGCACCGGATCTCCTCCGAAGTAGCAAACGCAGCTGACTCTGTTCTGTTCGGCGACGCGGACGAGTTCTTCAACCGACACCCGTTCGCCGTCTCTCATCGTTCCGCCCGCGATCATGTATTTGTGGTCTATGTTCTGGCAGAAGAGACAATCCAGGTTGCACCCGGCGAAGAACACGGCGAGGTTGAAGAAGCCTCTGTGGTCCTTCTCTGGACAGACGGGCAACGCGACGCAGTTGGTCGGATGGGGATCGAGATAGTAGCGAAGGTAAGCTTCGTCGAAGCTGTCTGTCAGAAAGATCAATCTACCATCGACGTTCTTGATCACTCCGCAGTAACCTGTATCGTTCTGGGAAATTTCACACTCGTTGACGCACAGAAAACATCTCTCACCACCGCGCGGTGGACTAACCGGAAGGTCGATCGATCGACGCCATCTGGCCCGCGTTCTTCGAACGATTTCGAGAGATTCGGCCGGTCTTTCTCTCAGACACCGTACGCAGACTTTCAACGAACTGCCGATCGATTCAGATTCGAACCCACACAGGACGCAGCGTTTCCTGATGGTTTCAAGCACGATTCACCACGGCAGGGCCAGCTTGCCCATCACGCAGCTTCTTCGCGCACCGGTCACGTTTTTCGAAGGGGCTAAGCCTTTCACGAACAGTTCACCCAGGAACGCGATCGCCACAGCTTCACGGAAGTCTATCAACTTCTTTTCCGGAATCTTGACTTCGAAGCCGAGCTGGCGGAGGTCTTCAACGAGCGTCTGGTTGTACGCTCCTCCCCCCGTGACGATGAGGCGTTTCACGTGTGGTAAATGGAGGGTGAGGTTTTCCTTGACCATCTTCGCTGTGAACATCACGACAGTTCTCAACGTATCCTTCGGTTGAAACAATCTCGTGGCTCCGACCTCTTTCAAAAACTCCATGTTGTACACTTCTCTTCCGGTTGTCTTCGGTGGTTTTCTGAGTATGTAATCTCTCTCGTGTTCCATCATCCTGCTTAGCAGATCTGGATTTATCCTGCCTTCCCTCGAGAGTGAACCGCCCTCGTCGAAGTCTCTGTTGAGAAAGTTTCGAACGACCGTGTCTATCAGACAGTTTCCAGGCCCGGTGTCGAAGGCGATGGGGTTACCTTTTTCATCGATCGCCGTGACGTTCGCGATGCCACCCACGTTCAGCACGGCTGTAGAAGGATCCGAACCTATCAGGAAGACCAGGTCGAAGTACGCGCTTATGGGGGCCCCTTCACCGGACAGCGCTACGTCCTTGGTCCTGAAACTGTGGACCACGGGTTTTTGAAGTTCCACCGCGAGCACGTCCGCTTCTCCCAGCTGGAGCGTCGCACCCTGCGTCGGGGCATGCCACACGGTTTGACCGTGGTAGGCAACGAAATCGCACTGAAAGTTGTAAGTCTTCACCATCTCGGCGTGTTTTCGAGCGATCTCGTAGTTCAGCACGGTGACATGATCGACGCTGGAAGAACGCCTGTCGTAGGAGCGAACGATCTTTTCTCTGAACGTTTGTTCGTAACTCACCGTCACCGCGTTCAAAAGCTCGAAGTTGAGATGTCTGTTCCAGGAGAACTTCACCTGGGCTATGTCCAGACCGTCCGCGGACGTTCCCGACATCAATCCCAGAACGACGTGCTGTTTCTTCTCGAAGAGCTGGAGCAGTTCCTCCCAGTTCCCGAGCCTGACGAAATGGTTCACCGATCTATCCCCCTCTCTGGAGAAAGCCACCGATGACTTTGAACAGTTCGTCGATTTGGTCCACCCTGTAGAGGTTCGTCTTCACCTTCAGATCGCTCGAACCGAAGCCCACAGGGCCGTCGAATTTTTCAGAGAGTGCCAGCGAAAGACTTTCCTCGAGCCTGAGTTCGGACGGAATCATGATAACGGAGAGTATCTTTGCGTGTTCCAGCAGATGATCTATGTGCCAGTGTTTTTTCTTCTCCTTTCGAAGGTGTCTCGAAACCCTCGCGACGAGATCGTTCATGGCAGAACCGACGTAGGCGTACAGTCCAGGCTCGAGACGCCAGCGATCTTTTATGGAAACATCGTACTCGAGCTTCAAAACCAGCAGATAAGTGCCTTTCATGAGAACACGCTCAGGTACTTTTCAAACCCGTCCGGGGCGATCGTGACCACGCGCGCATCCTCGGGGAGCTGTCGAGCGATCCTCAGGGCCACCGCCACGTTCGCCCCGCTCGAGATGCCGAGGGCCAGGGCTTCCTTTTTCATCAGAAACTTCACAGTTTCGAACGCTTCGTCGTCTGTGACCGTTTCTATTCTATCAACTACGGACAGATCCAGAATCTTCGGTACGAATCCCGCACCTATGCCCTGGATCCTGTGACTTCCAGCCACGCCTTTCGAAAGAACCGGAGAGCTCGCAGGTTCCACAGCCACGACCATGACCCTTTCTCCGTAGAGTTTTTTTAGAACCCTTCCCACCCCGGTGATGGTTCCACCCGTGCCGACACCGGCAACGAAGGCATCGATTCTGTAGTTCATCTGGGTGAGAATTTCGTGCGCCGTGGTGGTCTCGTGCGCGAGCACGTTGTAGAAATTTTCGAACTGGTTGGGCATGTAGGCGTCCAGTTCTTGAACGATCTGATGTGCCTTCTCGATCGCTCCGCTCATGCCCCTTTCGGCGGGTGTCAGAACAACCTCCGCACCGTAGCCCTTCAGAAGTTTCACCCTCTCCTGGCTCACACTCTCGGGCATCGTCAGTATCACCTTGAAACCTTTCAGGGCACCTATCGCGGCCAGGGCGATGCCCATGTTACCGCTGGTTGGCTCGACGATGACGCCATTCTTTATCAGTCCCTTCTTTTCTGCCGCTTCGATCATGAAGAGGGCCGGTCTATCTTTAACACTTCCCCACGGGTTGTTCCTCTCGAGTTTGACGAACACCCTCGGTTCCGTTTTCAATCTCACAATCGGTGTGTTGCCCACCAGGTTCAGCATTCTCATCCCTCCTTCTTACGATCCTTGCGGGAATTCCCACAGCGAGACAGTTCTCCGGCACGTCGTTCAGAACGACGGCGTTCGCTCCGATGACAGAGTTGTCACCAACTCTTATCGGACCGAGTATCTTGGCTCCGGCTCCGATGATCACGTTTCTGCCCACATCAGGATGTCTTTTTCCAGAACAGATGCGTTTCGCACCCAGCGTCACACCGTGGTAGATCACGGTACCACTCTTCACGGTTGCGGTCGCGCCGATCACCACACCGATCCCGTGGTCTATGACCACACCGGGTTCGATCTCCGCGGCCGGGTGGATGTCCATCGAAAAGAGCACGCGACACAGATAATGAAAAACATAGGCCAGAGGGTAAATTTTCCATCGGTAGAGGAGGTGGGAGATTCTGTAGAGGAGTAAGCCTTGGAAGGAAGCGTTGAAGAAAATCAGCTGGAACACGTTCAAGGTGGCAGGATCAAGGCGAAGGTACGCCTTCACATCTTCCTTGACGGCCTTTACGAACCAACGCACCCCACGAGCATAAAAACACCTCCTTATGAAGTCTGATTTTATGATACCAGAACATTGCGAACGGACGTTTAAGGAGCGTTTATAATCAAAAACAGGATCCACCAGCATTCTGGTTGAAGGAGGATTCGATGTGATCAAAAACATCGTCTTCGATCTTGGAAGGGTTTTGCTCAGCTGGGAGCCGTACCAGTACATGCTGAAGACGTTTCCAAAGCACGTGGCGGACGAGATGAACGAAAAGATCTTTGAGAGCAGGGATTTCTGGTTGATGGATAAGGGGCTCATGAACGAAGAACAGCTGTGGCAGAAGAAGACGGAAGAGCTACCACATCTGAAAGAGTACATACTGCACATGAAGAAAGCGGTGATAGAGCTCTTAGTTCCGATAGAGAAAAACGTGAGACTTCTCCCAAAGCTCAAAGAGAAAGGTTTCAAACTGTACGTTCTGTCCAACTTCAGCGAAAGGCATTTCGATACGGTCTACAAGAAGTACGACTTTTTCAAATTCTTCGATGGCATGATCATCTCTTCACACGTCAAGCTCGCGAAGCCTGAAAAAGAGATCTTCCTCGAGCTGATCCGAAGGTACGGTATCGCGCCTCAGGAGAGCGTTTTCATCGATGATAAGCTCGAGAACGTCAACGTCGCGCGAGAGCTCGGTTTCAGAACCGTACACGTCACAGACCAGATCGACTTGGAAGAAGAGCTGAGAAGAGTTCTGGAAGGATGGGATCAGGCAGAAGGAGCCACACAGAAGTGATTGGAAAAAATGAAGTTGAATCGAACCTTTCTGGCGGTATCATTTTCTGGGGGGTGAGTTGATGAAAAGGATCGTGCTGTGTCTCATGCTCGTGTTCGTTTCCTCAGTTTTTGCAGGAGTCTTTGCGAACTTCGATTCGTTCCTCGGGTTTGGTGTGTCCAACGACCTTGTGGTTGAAGGAGAGCGCAAGCAGATCGACGTGCTCACCAATTATGGCCTGCAGTTCGGCCTCGATTACGGTCTGCACAGGGGCCTGAGACTCGGGGCGATATTTTCATCTCAGAGTTTCTCAGTGAGGTTCGCGGGTGAAATTCTCAACTTCAGCTTACTGTGTGCAGGGCTCGAGGGTCTTTTTGCGATGGATTTTCTGGACATCGTCTTACAGATATCCGGTGAAACGCACTGGGTGATCAACTCATTTTCCTGTCAGGATGGCCAGCTGTCACGGGCGAGTTACACGGGAAATCTCTTTGCGGGGAAGGCGGTTTTCGAAAAGTTTCTGAGTGAGAATCTGTCAGTGGCCATCGGAGGAGGGCTCAAGTATTTTTCGGTGAGAGAATCGGATTCGATCAGGCTCAGTGGTTTTGTGCCTTTCGCACTGCTGAGGATTGGCTATTCGTTCTAATGTTTTTTTAATCTCCCCCCGCTAAAAAAGTAGTGAAAGGGGGGATATCGATGAGGTTCACGGTACTTCTTCTGGCCTGCTTGGTCACGGTCGTGCTGGCCCAGCAGTTGGTTCCCATCAAAGTGTCGAAACTCGCCGTAGTTCCAGAAACGCTCGTTTTCTTCTCCGGCCTTCCTCAAGACAAAGGAGTACTTCTCTACAACTACGGCAATGCACCGGCCAAATGGAGCCTGGGACCGTATTCTGCGTTTTTGAAGATCAACACTTCGGACGTTCCCAACCCTCTGCCACCACTCTCCGGTGCATACCTGAGGGTCAGCGTGGTCTGGGATCTGGTACCGACGAACGCGGGCACGATCGAAAAGCCCGGAACCCTGATCGCTTTGCTTGAGAAGATCCTCGGGATCGACATACCTGACCGCTACAAACACTTCGGGGTGGGCCTGTTCAGCATCAGAGACGAAACCACACCTGGCTTTCACATCGTCACGGTGTTCACAGTGATGCACTGAGCAGATCTTTCACAGCTTGAGCCTTCGCGAAGGCGGTTTTGAAGGTTTTTGCAGCTTCCTCTGAGACCCTGACGGCCGTTTCGAGCGCAGTTTTTCGGTCCTTACTCTGCAGTAGGCAGTGTATGAGTACGGCGTCGAACACGTCGCCACAGCCGGTCGTGTAGGGGTGGGCCTGTCCGTCTGTAGGGACGAACAGCTCGCCCCATTTTGCCCCGCTCGAACCCATCTTGACGATATCACACGGTAGGAGTTCACACTGCGATGCGTTCCCAATCAAGAGGAGATCTTGGTGAAGTGACCTCACGCTGGGATCAAGGATCCTTCTGGGACCGACGTCGAGAAACACCGTGCCCTGGAAGTCTTTCAGGAAGCGTTCTATGGTTTCTCTGGGAATCTCGGTGTTGACGAAAGCGAGCCGGCATTCAGAGAGGATTTTCCAGTCCAGATCCAGCTCCAGATTGTTCACTCCTCTCTCGACGGCTACGGTTCTGTCGTTGAGAGAGATGTGAAGGCCGGTCGGTCCACGTTTACGTTTGATGTAACTCGTGTCGAAGCCGAGCTTCTTCAGTTTGTTGAGAAAGAAATCTCCCCTGTGATCATCTCCGACGTTCGAGAAGAACACAACTTCAAAGCCGAGCTGTTGAAGGGCGAACGCCACGTTCAGTCCCGAACCACCGCAGTCTTCAAGGATCTCACACCTGTGTGGCTCGTTACCATATATGTATACATCCACAAAGCTTCCACCGAGCACGGCGATCTTGGTTTTCATCAGAATATATAATAAATCGGAAGGTGAAAAGGTGCGAGTGAAATTCTCGAATCTGGCTGACACAATGGTGGGATTGAAAGAAATCGAAGTGAAACCGGGAAGGAAGGAAGAAATATTCGAACAGATCTCCCACGTGGCCGGCAAAAAGGTTCGACTGGACATCAAAGACGACAGTGCGTACCTCATCGTGGAGGAGAACGGAACGGCCAGGAAGAGCTGGGTCATCGCACTGTTGAACGGGATCAACGTGGTCGATCTTTCGCCCTCGAGCGTTTGGGATGGGGAGCTCGTGGTGTTCGTCCCGGTCAGTGGTGGATGAGATGTTTCAGCGCCACAGCCAGTTGCTCGGAGAATGCATGGAAAAGCTTTTCAAAGCTAAGGTGCTGATCGCTGGTGTGGGAGGGCTGGGTTGCACGGTCTCGTCGCTCTTGATCCGTCTCGGGGCTGGACAGGTCTATCTACTGGATGATGCCGTTGTGGATGAACCCGATTTGAACAGACAGATCCTCTACGACAGATCTGACCTCGGACACAAGAAGGTGGTGGTTGCTCAAAGGAAACTGTCTCAAATGAATCCCCAGTCCATGATCGTCCCACTGGACGTCAGGCTCGACGTCGATTTTTGCCTTCCGAGCGTCGACGTGGTGATCGATTGCCTGGACAGCTTCGAATCGAAATTCGCACTGGACATTCTGTGCGAGAAAAAACAGGTTCCGCTGGTGCATGCGGGTGTCGAAAAATTCTGTGGACAATTGACCACGATCTTACCAGGCTCTTTGAGATTGAGACAGATCTTCCCCACACCTCCAAAAGAAGATAGAGCGAGACAGATCTTTCCACCCCTGGTCGTTCTCGTCGCATCTTTGCAGGCGAGCGAAGCGGTGAGGTTGCTCTGCGGACAGGAACCTCTGTTGAACGGCAAGCTGATGCTGATAGATCTCTTCAACATGAGGTTTGAAACTGTAGCGATTCGGAGTGGTGCAACATGAAAAGAATACTCATCACGATCTATTTTCTCGTCTCGGCCGTCATCTACGTCGTGGTGGTGGGCGCACTGGTGCTCTTTCTGGGATGGATTCTGGGTTTCTTTGTGGGAAAACAGAAAGCGAGAAGGTTCGTTCTCAAACAGGTCAAGCTTTTCGGCAAGAACACCTTCAGGTTCATGTTCTGTAAGGTGATCGCACTCGGTCTGGAAAATTACAAACCTGGCACCAGCTACATCGTCACACCGAACCATCAGAGTTTGATGGACATACCTCTGATTCTGGGTTACATCGATCCGATGCCGATGGTGGCGAAGAAGGAGCTGGCCTGGGTGCCTGGAGTGAGCTGGTACATTCGTTACATGAAGGGAATTTTCCTCGACAGGAAAAACCCGTCCGAGGGTGCACGAGTCATAAGAGAGATGATGGATCTACTCAGAAAAGGGGAATCTTTCTTGATCTTTCCGGAAGGTACACGGAGCGAAGATGGCTCGGTTCGAGAGTTCAAGACCGCCGCTTTCAAAATCGCCAAGAAACTCGGAGTGAAGGTGCTCCCAGTTTCGATATGGGGTACAATGTTCTTGGTACCCAAGAAGAGCCTCGTGCTCAATCCCGGTACGGTGTTGATGAAAGTTCATGCGCCAGTCGATCCTGCACAGTTCGAAGATGAGGTCGAACTGGCGAAGGCAGTCGAGGACACAGTCAGAAAAGGTGTCGAAGAACTCGGGAGGCTTCAATAGGGGGTGATCTCGATGAGAAAGGCGTGGGTGAAAGCACTCGTTCTGGACAAAATACACAACTCTCCGGTCGTCATTCTGGGCATCGAAGGTACGAACAAAGTTCTGCCCATATGGATCGGTGCGTGTGAGGCGAACGCGCTGGCCATGAGCCTTGAAGGTTTCGAGTTTCCAAGGCCCCTAACCCACGATCTGATACTCAACATACTCGATGCGCTCGACGCGAGGCTGGAACGAATAGTCATACACAGTGTGAAGGACAACGTCTATTACGCGACGCTGATGATCAGAGACCTCGCAGCGATCGAGGGAGAAGACGAGGAATCGGACGATCACGCGATCATAGAGATGGACGCCAGGCCATCAGATTCGATAGTGCTCGCGGTGAAAAAGGGTGTGCCCATCTATGTGAGCAACGAGATCGTGGACGAGCACGCCATAGACCTTGAAATGCCCGAAGAATCGAGCGACGAGGAGTTCAAGAAGTTCGTCGAAAACCTTGACATCGACGCTTTCAAAAAGATGCTCAGGGACGAACCGAAGGCGGAAGATGAAGAAGACAGAGACTGAATTTCTGGGCAGGTTCGAAGAACTTTTGAAAGAGGAGATGAAAAACGCCTGCTGCAAGGTAGAGCAGGCGATGGCTTACAGCGCACTGACGCCGGGCAAAAGGCTCCGGCCACTCTTGATATGGTCGATCTGCAGAGATATGAACGTCGATCTGAAGTTTGTGTGGCATCCTGCACTCGCTGTGGAACTTTTTCACACCGCCTCTTTGATCCACGACGATCTTCCACAGATAGACGATTCCCCCTTGAGGAGGGGCAAACCTTCGTGCCACGTCGTTTTCGGCAACGACACGGCGATCCTCGCAGGAGACGGTCTCATGCTCAAAGCGTTCTGCGTTCTGGCCGATTCGTGTGCAGACGCCACCAGGAAGGAACTGCTGTTTCAGTACTTTGCAAGGGCCACATATCGGGTGCTCCTTGGGGAAGCGCTGGATGTGGAGTACACCGGTGCCGAGCCGAGCCTCGGACAGGTTCTGAGAATGTACGCTGAAAAGACCGGCGCACTGTTTTCGTTCTGTTTCGCCTGTGGCCCGATCCTCGCCGGAAGGTTCGATCGCGTTGACAGATTCTCAAAAATTGGTGAAGCGTTCGGAATCTGGTTTCAGGTTAGGGACGACATCGAAGATGCGAGGGGCGATGAAACCAAACTCGGAAAACCAGTTGGCAGGGATGTTGCCCTCGGTAAGCCCACCGTTGTAAAACTCCTCGGTCTTGAACGGAGCGAGGTTTTTGCCGATAAACTATTCGGATCTCTCATGCACAGTTTGAAGAGGAACGAACTGCACTTCACGCGGGAGTTGCTCGAAGATTTTATGAAAAGGTGAAAGAATGAAATTTTCCGAGCTTTTCTTAACGATCCTCAGAAGGCGGTTGTTGCTCATAACGCTCCTCGCAGCGTTAGCATTCTTCGTATCCCTCATGCTGTGGCGCTTCTATTCGACCCGGCCAAAGATCGTGAAGAAGGGCGAAGAGACGGCCGTTCCGCTCACCGTCGTTGTACCAGATGGATCGTACAGCACTCAAAAAGCGTTCGCTGTCAAGCGCGTGTCGCGCGATAGTCTGTCTCCCACGATCGCCAACATCTTCGTGGGGGATCTGTACGAGGTTTCGCCCTCCGATGGTGTGGACGAGTTCGCCATGAAGCCGATCAGGATCGTCTACAGGCTCCCGAAGGACCTTTACCTCGGGGCAGACTACGCCAACGTGAGACTGGCGTACATACCCGACCCTAAGCAACCCATCTACAGGGTTTTCGGCGGAACGAATATGGGCTTCGACGATAGAGGTGCTTACATAGAAGCTCACGCATTTCACACATCTATCGTGGGATTGATCGCGGATGTTCCTGAAAAGCAAAAACTCGGCTTGCAGCTCCTTATTGAAAGAGAGAGAACCATCGAACCTGTTCTTCTGCTGATTCCCGACGTGGACAGGGGTTTCCTTGGTTTCGTCAACTCTTCGCAGGCGACGAACTTCTGGATCGAACTCTTTCCAGACAGAACGATCATGTACTACGAGTATCCCCTTGCAGGCACGCGGTCGGTTTCGTACATGAACTCTTTCCGCAGTTTTGCGCAACGAAACATGCCGAGTTATCTGCTCTTCGAGGCTGAAAAACTCGCGATGGAGCTGGTGAGGTTGAAGAACTTCGAGTTCGACATCGTCGCACACGGTGTGGGAGCCATAATCGCGAGGCTCGCCGTGGAATTGCATCCTGAAGTGAAGAACGTGCGGAGTTTGATCTTGGTGAGTCCTCCCAACAGAGGGACGAACGTGGTGAATCCGCTCTACTACGGTGCGTTGCTTTACAGAAAGGATTCGCAGGTTGTGGCGAACAACTTTGGACTCGATCGGTTCGTTGTGGATGCGATGAAATCACACCTTCTACACTACCTCGAAGCGCTCGGTCCGGTTTACTCTGAGATACTCACTGGTTCCGATTTGCTCAAGAAGCTTGACAAGACTGTCAGAAAAGATGTGAGGTATCTCGTGGCTGTGGGGAACTCACCTCCAGCCTCGATAGATGTAGCCGGAACACAGCTCGAGATCTTTTATCCAGAACTCGTTAAGGGTAAGGGTGACGGGGTCGTGAGCCACGAGAGTGCAACGATAGAAGGAGCCGACAAGATCGTTCTGAACGGATCGTTCTTCGATTGCTATCTCGATCCCGCCTTTCATGCCAAACTGAAGGATTTTCTTGCCCAGGCCCGGGTGGAGATACCGAGCTACAGAGAAGAGACCTATCCCGAGAGGGCGCCTCAGGCTCAGCAGACGGAAAGAATAGTCGAACCCGCAACGGAAGCGAAGAGTCCAACGCAGGTGGAAACGAAGGGAGAAGGAACCGTTCAGTTGCGCGTCTCATTGCCGGTCAGATTCGAACGGTCCCAGCTTCTTACGAAACTCGAGACGCTGAACCTCAAAGGTGCGAGGAGTATACACTTCGCTCTGGGAAAGCTTTTCTACGTGCTCGAAGACGGCCTGTACAGCGATGGAAAAAGGGTACAACCTGGCACGATTCGTTACGTCCACGTCCTCAACGATGGCATCAGTTTCGTCGCGAACGACAGACTTTATCGTTTCAGCGGTAGTAAGGTCACAGATCTTGGAAGGATAGACCTGGCGGGTGTGGAAGATGTTCTGGCGACGGATGGTGGCATATTCGCGTTGCTGAGGAGTAATGAAAGTCTCGTTCTGGCCCGCTGGGAGAATGGATGGAAGCAAGTCCAGATCCTTTCGGGAGTCTATGGGAAGTTCATCGATGGTTCTCCACTCTTGTTGATGACGAACAGGGAGATCTATGACTTTTCTGCCGGCAATCTGAGAAAACTTTTAGATTCGTCGAAGATCAAAATCGAGGGAAGATCCGTCGATTTCAAAAGTTGCCTGATGGCTTCTGACCTTCTGTTCGTGGGCCTCAGGGGTTACAGCCTGCTCGTGTACAATCTAAGGACCGGAACTTACACTTGGGGTGCGGAAGGCTGGATCGACCCGGAAGTATTTTTGTCCCTCAAGAACACTGTATTGATCGCTGGTACATCTACAATCTTCGCCTTTGACCTTCAAAGGTTGAGTTTGAGATCTTCTTATCAGTCCTTTTCGGAGAGAATGAACGCCATCACCACCGATGGTGAAAAGCTTTACGTTCTGACAGAATCGCGCGTGGAGGTGTATAAATTGAAGTGAGGGATGAAACGTGAGGTACCTCATCTGCGTGTTCGCCCTACTCTCGACACTGGTGTTCGCGAACGCGATGGAGTATTACAACTCTGCCCTGAACGCTTACGTGCAGAAAGATTACAAAAACGCGCTGGAGTGGTTTGAAACGGCTTTGAAGCTCGATCCGAGCATAGAATCGTACGATCCGCTGTTGAAGCTCAGAATGGGTCTGTGCGCGTTCGCACTCAAAGATTACGCGAAGGCCAGGGCTTATCTGGAACCGTACGAATCGAGCAACGTTGTGGCCGCGAACGTGCTCAAGGCGATCCGAGAAGGTACAGAGAGAAGCGAAGAATGGATGGAATGGTTGAGATCGAGAATCCCTCCCCCCAGTCCTGTACAGGTGCAGGTCACGAAGAAGAAGTCTCCTGTGCTGCTCGCCGTGGGTGTGTTTGTAATCAGTTTCGCGCTTTCTTTCTTGCTGCTGAGAATGTTGAGGCGTAAACGGCCCGTTGAACAGGAGCAACCCACGGTGGAGGAGAAGCTCGAACGCCAACTCGAAGAGATCGGTATGGTTTCGAACAGCTTGAAGGAAGGTAAGACAGTCATCGACTTTGAAACTGACGAAGAGTTACAGAAACTCGAGGCGCAGATCGAGAGTATCGTTCAGGAGATAATCTCCAGAGAAGGACAGAAGGAAAAAGCAGAGGTTTCCATTGGGGAGGATCCTTTCGCCATCCTGAAGAAGATGGAGGAAAAAGACCAGTACAGCGAAGAAGACGCGAAGATACTGTCTCAGATCATGCAGCAGCTCGTCAATAACCCGGAAGATAGCACAGACGATTCGGACGAACGAAAGCAGTCTTAACGACGAACGAATCGCCTTGTCTTCCGACGACCTCGCCCAGCACGTCGCACCCCATGTCCCTGAGAAGCTTACCGTTGCTGAAACTTTCGGAGATCCTCACGGTGAAGCCTGTAACATCGATGTCTTCATAAACGTACAGCCTCGTTCCACCCGTGAGTTCACCTTCCAAGCTCACCTGACTCGATTCAACGGTGACCTGCATCGAGAATTCTGGAGAGTTCCAAAGTTCAACCCAGCACACATGATCGCTGGTGTGTCTGACGATCCCTACGAACCTTTTGTTCTCTGGATCTATCGCGATATCTCCCGCCTTGGCCTGCCCAGTCGCTATCAGGTAGTTCTGTCTGAAACCCAGAACAACGTTCGATTGTTCGAAAATGACATCACCTATCCTGATGACGTTCTCCCGTTCGACGCCCTGGAGCACCAGTGCGACGGCTTCGTTCAACTTGTGAAGCGTGTGCCTCAACACGTTTGCAGGGTACACAATGGAATGAACAAAACGGAAGAGAAATTTTGCCGGTTTTGAGAGAAAAACGGCGTTCAGGGCGAAAATGGTGGCAAAAATGAACAGATACGCGATGAAGAAATTGAGCTGACGGGTGCTCATCAGTCCACCTGCTGGAGTTTCTTCAGAATATCCACCTTATCGAGCACCTTTCCAGCCCCAACCGCAACACAACTCATGGGATCCTCCGCCCTGACGACTTTGATACCGGTTTCTTTTTCTATGAGCTTGTCGATGCCTCTGGTGAGGGAACCACCACCTGTTGTGACTATACCCCTTTCGACGATATCCGTGACCAGCTCTGGTGGGGTCTTCTCGAGTGTGGATTTGATCGCGTCGATGATGGCGCTCACAGGTACCATCAAAGCTTCCCTGACTTCCCCTCCCCTTATCGTGATCTTCCTTGGAAGACCCGTCGAAAGGTCTATACCGGTCACCGTAGTCTCCAGATCGTCATACTCCGGTGATGGGAAGACGTTGCCTATCTCTATTTTGATCCTTTCACCGGTTCTCTCACCGATCGCCACACGGTAGGTTTCCCGAACGTACTGGACGATCGCTTCGTCCATCTCATCGCCGGCGATCCTTATCGATTCCCAAACCACGATGCTACCCAGCGATATGACAGCAACTTCCGTCGTTCCACCACCGATGTCGACGATCATGTTCCCGTTGGGTTCCTCAACGTCGAGTCCGAGCCCTATCGCGCTCGCCATGGGTTCTTCTATCAAAAACACTCGGGCTGCACCCGCTTCGAGGCCAGCTTCCAGAATGGCCCTCTTCTCCACATCGGTGATGCCGATGGGAACACCTATGACAACCCTCGGTTTGAAGAGAGAGAACGAGGTCCTCGTTTTACCTATGAAGTACTTGAGCATTGCGAGTGCCACGTCGTAATCGGCTATGACACCGTCTCTGAGTGGTCTGACGGCGATGATGGAAGCTGGAGTTTTACCGAGCATCATCTTCGCCTCGAGACCCACTTTGATCACTTCTCCAGTATCGGCATTTATGGCAACAACGGAGGGTTCGTTTATCACGATACCTTTGCCTTTCACGTAAACGAGGGTGTTCGCCGTGCCGAGATCGATTCCCAGATCCTTCCTCACCACGATGCGCACCGTCCTTTTTATCGCACTAAATCGATTTTACCATCAGGCGAAGTAAGCGGTGAAGAAAGACAGGCCATACAGTATGGCTGTGATCAGCAAAGCCTTCCATCCTCTTCTGTTGTGATCCCTCATCTTCTCATTTTCCTGGTTTCTCATCGCCTTCAGACCCAGTTCAAAGCTTATGATTGCGAACAGAAGAACGATCGAGCCCGCGTAGAAAAGAATGTTCGAGACCGTCCTCAAGGTTTCAAACCTCCTCAGAACACGTTCCCTATGTTCTGAAAACCTTCACCTATCACGTGGCGAGCCTCACTGATTATTATGAACGCATTTTTGTCGAGTTTTCGAATGAACGATATCAGTTCTCCAAGCTCTCTCCTTCTGAGGACTATGAGCAGTATCTTCCTGTCCTTCTGGGTGTACGCACCCTTACCTTCTATGTAAGTCGCACCCCTTTTAAGCTCTTTGAGGACGAAGCTGGCTATCTCCTCGTGTTTGTCCGAGATCACCATCACCTGAGTTGAGGATTCGATACCTTTCAATACGAAGTCTATCATCATTCCGTTGATCAGTATGGCGAGCACGGCGTACATTCCAAGTTTCGTTCCCATGACGGTACCAGCGAAGATCGCTATGAGCAGGTCTGCTATCAGGAGCGTGGTACCCATGGGTGCGGCGAAGAACTTGTTGAAGATGCGTGCGACTATGTCGGTACCGCCCGTGGACGCGTTCTGAGTGAAGGTGAGGGCCATGCCAACCGCGGTGATGATGTCACCGAAGAGCACGGCGATGATGAGATCGTCGGTGAATTTCGGGGTCGGAACGATCCTGTCGAAGAAGTCTACGAAAAAGTTGAGGAGGAACGTGCAGTATATCGTTTTCAGGCTGAAGTCCTTTCCCACCGTGATGAAACCAACCAGGAAGAGCAGAGCGTTTATGATGTACATCCACACACCCACAGGAAGGCCCACGAGTTTGTTGAGAACGATCGCCAGACCGCTCGCGCCTCCGGCGGCGATCGAATTCGGAATGAGGAAAGAGACCACACCGATCGCCGTGATGACCACACCAAGAGTGGCGAGTACGTACTCTTTGAGGATGTACTTCCTGCTCACATTCTCACCTCCGCACAGGAAAGATTTTACCATTAAAGCGTTAGTTTTCGGGAGAAAAAGCGTTTACTTGGAAAATATTTCGGAGTAATCGCCTACAATCGGAATTACTGAGTCATAAACGCCAAAAATGTGGACTTGATTTGTCACGGAAAGTGGTGTATTCTATAATTAGCACTCAGATATACAGAGTGATAAAATTCGAAAGGAGGTCGTGGCTATGAAGGTTGTACCGCTCGGTGAAAGGCTTTTGATCAAACCCATCAAGGAGGAGAAGAAGACCGAAGGTGGGATCGTGTTGCCAGATTCGGCCAAGGAAAAACCCATGAAGGCAGAAGTGATCGCCGTTGGGGAAAAAGTTGAGAACATCGATGTAAAGCCCGGTGACAAAGTTATTTACTCGAAGTACGCCGGTACCGAAATCAAGATCGATGATGTTGAGTACATCATCATTGATGCCAACGATATACTGGCGAAAATCGAAAACTGAGAGGAGGGAGAGGTTATGCCCAAACTGTTGAAGTTCAATGAAGAAGCGCGCAGAGCACTCGAAAGAGGCGTTAACAAAGTTGCGGATGCTGTGAGGATCACGCTTGGACCCAAGGGTAGAAACGTGGTCATCGAGAAGAGTTGGGGTTCACCGACCATCACGAACGATGGAGTCTCGATCGCTAAGGAAATAGAACTCGAAGACAAGTTCGAAAACCTTGGAGCCCAACTCGTCAAGGAAGTTGCGTCGAAGACGAACGATGTTGCTGGTGACGGTACAACGACGGCCACCGTGCTCGCACAGGCGATGATCAGGGAAGGTCTGAAGAACGTTGCGGCCGGTGCGAACCCGATACTCCTCAAGCGTGGGATCGACAAAGCTACAGAAGTCGTTGCCAAATTCATCAAGGACAACGCGAAGAAGCTCTCCGGTAGGGAAGACATAGCGCACGTTGCAGCGATAAGTGCCAACAATCCCGAGATCGGTGAACTCATCGCTGAGGCAATGGACAAGGTTGGCGAGGATGGAGTCATCACGGTGGAAGATTCCAAGACACTGGAAACCTACGTTGAGTTCACCGAAGGCATGCAGTTCGACAGGGGTTACATCTCACCGTACTTCGTAACGGACGCCGAAAAAATGGAAGTCGAACTGAAAGAGCCGTTCATACTCATCACCGATAAGAAACTGAGCGCCGTCAGGCCGCTGATACCGATACTCGAGAAGGTCGCTCAAACTGGTAGGCCACTGCTCGTCATTGCGGAAGACGTGGAAGGTGAAGCGCTCACAACGCTCGTGCTCAACAAGCTCAAGGGTACGTTGATGGCCTGCGCTGTGAAAGCACCCGGTTTCGGTGACAGAAGGAAAGCGATGCTCCAAGACATCGCGATACTGACCGGTGGAACTGTGATCAGCGACGAACTTGGAATAAACCTTGAGGATGTCACACTCGAAGACCTCGGAAGGGCCGACCTGGTGAGGGTTAAGAAAGACGATACGATCATCATCGGTGGTAAGGGTAAACCCGAGGAAATCAAGAAGAGGATCGCCCAGATCAAGTCCCAGATCGAGCAGACGACCTCCGAGTACGAGAAAGAAACGCTGCAGGAGAGGATGGCGAAGCTCGCCGGTGGAGTCGCCGTCATAAAGGTCGGAGCCGCGACCGAGACCGAGTTGAAGGAGAAGAAACACAGGATTGAAGATGCCCTGAGCGCGACGAGGGCTGCCGTTGAGGAAGGTATCGTACCCGGTGGTGGCGTGACGCTGCTGAGGGCCAGGAAAGTCGTCGAAGAACTGCTGAACAAACTCGACGGTGACGAAAAGATCGGAGCCCTCATCGTCTACAAAGCGCTCGAAGCACCCATCAGACAGATCGCCGAGAACGCTGGTTACGATGGAGCCGTCATAGTCGAGCGTGTGCTCAACTCCAAGGACTTCAGCTTCGGATTTGACGCTCTCAGAGGAGAATACGTCGACATGTTCAAGGCTGGAATCATAGATCCGGCGAAGGTCACAAGGAGTGCACTGCAGAACGCTGCATCCATCGCCGGCATGTTGCTGACAACAGAGGTCCTTGTCGTCGAAAAACCCGAAGAAAAGAAAGAAACAACGCACATGCCACCTGAATACTGATGAAAGCCGATAGAAAATAGGGAGGAGGGCCGCCCGCCCTCCTCTTTTCTTTCTTCTCATGGCTTGAGCACCAGCAAGATGCCCACATCTTCGTTGCCGAACGTTAGAAAGGGTCTTTCGCTCGCGAGCCCGACCGTGAGCGCGCAGACCAGCGAGTCGAGGAAGTCTTCGTAACTTTTGATGCTGTCCTGAGGTACATTGAAATCGTCTGGTATTTCGATGAACGTTTCGATCTTCTTTCTCAGGTATTCGAGTTTCGCGAGTTTTCCTTTCGATCGCAACTTTTTGTAGTGAAACACTCTCATGTCGTTGAAAAGGACCAAGATCGTGGCGTGAGGGTAGACTTCGAAGATGTTGCCCTTTTGAAAGCTGTACCCGATGGTTTTCAAGGCTTCGTAGAGTTTTTCGGGAAAAAAGAAGGGATACCTTCTTCTGTTCACAGGATAAAGAGAGAGTCCGAACCTCGCGAAGTGTTTGAGGAATTCCTTCTCGTTTGGCCTGTGCCCGGTTTCGTTCCGAATCACCAGAGGTGCGTCCACACCGATGACCGTGTTTTCATAGTTTCTCAGCAGCTGAACGATCCGTTCGATATCTTTACTGTAGACAAAATCGACCAGACGGAACTGTCTGTCCAGAACGGAAACGGCGGTCGGCCTCTTTCCTGTCCAAGATGGATCGATGCCGCAGAAATGATCGAAATGTCTCTTCACACTTCACCTTCCTTCGGCACGACGCAGATGAAGGACGAAGGTCCATCTGAAATGTTGACGAACTGGTGGAGTTCGTTTGGAGCCACATAGACGAAGAATCCTTCCTCCACGATTCTTTCTCTGTCCTGGGATACCACCTTGAGCTTCCCTTTCACAACGAACACTTCGTGTTCCCACGGATGCGAATGGAACGGGGTGGACGCGCTCGGTTCGAGAGTGAACAACCTCATGACGAAGGTTGGCGCTTCGTTTTTGTCGATGAGAACCCTTTTCAAGATCTTACCGTCCATGAGCTTTTGAGGTTGTACTTCGTTCCAGTGTTTGATCAGCACCGTGATCCCTCCCAGAGATATTACAGCATTTCTTGTACAATACCTGTAAGGGGGTGCTTGGATGAAAGAAGTGAAGGTTTGGAAACCCAGCGAAGAGGAAATGAGAGAAGCCAAGAAGTGGCCCACCTGGTCGAAGGAAGAGAGCGTTTTCGATTGGTACTACGATGAGGACGAACAGTTCTACGTGGTTGAGGGAGAGGTGGAGGTCACGCTCGAAGATGGTAGAAAGATACAGTTTGGACCGGGAGACATGGTGAAGTTCCCGGCGGGAACGAAGTGCACCTGGCACGTGAAGAAACCCATTTTCAAGCACTACAGGATCGGCTAAAAAATATGGGCGATCCTTCGATCGCCCAAGAAACATTCTATCCGCGTGTCTATCTTGTCAAAGGAGGGTGGGGGGTCTCGCCCTGGTTCCACAGTTTAGACGACGCGTTTTTCTGGACGGTTCAGTTCGGGTTTGTAAATTCATTGTAAATTCAGGAGAGATTGAAGATGAACCTGCTCAAAAGTATCCCGCGTGAGGACGGTTTCAGGATGCCCGCAGAGTTCGAGCTTCATTCAAGGTGCTGGATGATCTGGCCAGAAAGATCTGACAACTGGAGAAACGGAGCAAAACCGGCGCAGGAGGCTTACTCGAAGGTCGCCGAAGTCATCAGCCGGTTCGAGAAAGTCACCGTGTGCGTCTCGCACGAGCAGTACTACAACGCGAGAAGGAAACTTCCCTCACGCGTGAGAATCGTCGAAATGTCGAGCAACGATGCGTGGATGCGCGATGTTGGTCCCACGTTCGTGGTGAACGACGAGGGGATCGTGCGTGCGGTGCGCTGGAAGTTCAACGCGTGGGGAGGACTGTACTTCCCCTGGGACAAGGATGAGCTCGTGGCACTGAAAGTCGCCGATATGGAAGAAATGGACTGTTACCAGGCCCCCATGGTCCTCGAAGGTGGTTCGATCGATGTGGATGGTGAAGGGACGCTCGTAACGACCGAGGAGTGTCTTCTGAACCCGAACAGAAATCCACAGTTTTCGAAGGAACAGATAGAGCAATTCTTGAAAGACTATCTCGGTGTTGAGAAGATCATCTGGTTGAAGCGCGGCGTGTACAACGACGAAACGAGTGGACACGTGGACAACCTGTGCAGGTTCGTCAGGCCGGGCGAAGTCGTTCTGACTTGGACCGAAGATAGGAACGATCCGCAATACGAGATCAGCAGGGAGAACTACGAAATACTCTCCAACGAAACCGACGCGAAGGGAAGGAAGCTGAAGATCCATTTGATTCACCAGCCATCACCCATCTACGTGACCGAGGAAGAGGCCAGCGGTGTTGATTTTTCAGAGAGGACGCACAGAAGGCCGGCAGGCTACAGGTTGCCCGCGTCGTACGTCAACTTCTACTTCGCCAACGGTGCTTTGATCGTTCCCATCTTCAACGATCCGAAAGACGAAGAAGCGCTGAGAAAGTTCAGAGAGATTCTACCAGACAGAAAGATCGTTCCCGTCTATGCGCGCGAGATCCTGCTCGGGGGAGGAGCGATCCATTGTATAACTTTACAACAACCTTTAGGGGTGAGAAGATGTTGAAGGACAGGGTGGCGATCGTGACGGGCGGTGGGCAGGGCATAGGTGCCGCCATAGCCCAGGTGTTCGCGCAGAACGGTATGAAAGTGGTGATCGCGGAGATAGACGAAGAGGCCGGAATCGAGCGTGAAAGCATTCTGAGGTCCAGCGGGTACGATGTGAAGTTCATAAGAACCGATGTGTCTGACGAAGGATCCGTCAAGAGGATGGTCGAACAGACCGTGCAGTTTTACGGTGGTGTGGATGTTCTGGTGAACAACGCGGCCATAAGTTCCACGAAGAGTATTTTTGAAAGGACCCTCGAGGAGTGGGAAAGGGTCATACGTGTGAACCTGACGGGTCCTTACATCTGCGCACGTCATTGTGCCGAGCAGATGATCGAGAGGGGCGGTGGGGTCATAATAAACATCGCCAGCACGAGGGCGTTCATGTCGGAGCCAGACACCGAGCCCTACTCCGCATCCAAGGGCGGTGTGGTTGCACTGACCCATTCACTCGCGATAAGCCTGGCCAAATACAGAATCAGGGTTGTGTGCATCAGTCCGGGATGGATAGAGACGTCGAGGTGGAAGAAGGGCTCTCTGAGGAAAGAGCCAGAATTGAGGCCGATCGATCACGAACAACACCCGGCGGGTCGCGTCGGAGATCCCATGGACATCGCGAACCTGTGCTTGTTCCTGGCGGACAACGAAAAATCTGGATTCATCACGGGTGTCAACTTCACAGTCGATGGAGGCATGACCGTGAAGATGATCTACGTTGAGTGAGTATGAACGAATCGTCGGCTTTGAAGCCACCAGGACGACTTCGGGCTCGGATATCTTTTTTCTGGGTTCGTTCCGAATGAGTGGATGTGTTCGATCTGTTCGATCGCGTCGATGAGGTACAGGCCTCTGGGAATAAGCACACTTTCAAGTTCGATAGATGTGACTTCTTCAGTTTGGTCGTTCGATGTGTCTGGAAGTCTCCCATCGTTCGTTTTCGATCGTGCATTCTTGCATGTTTGATTCGAGGCGGGGTTTTGAAACTTGCGTGTGTTTTTTACCTTCTGGAAAGAGAGTTCACCTCGAATGTTAGTTTTTATCACTCCGTATATATGTAGTGGAAAGGCGCGCCGGACTGAAAGCTCTCAGAACCACAGCGTACAGTGGGATAAGTCTACCCATTCGGGTTTCGGATTGACCGTCACGGTTTTCGGTCCAAACCGAACACCTTTGAAGAATATCTTCCAGAAAGAGACAGTGAAAGCCGGTAACACATTTTTCGATGGTGAATCAAGGATGGTGAAGAAACCTAAGCGGGCATGGCCCGCTTTTTCTTTTTGTTTGTACAAAGATACGAACTGGTTGTGGGGGCTTGAATCTCACGGTGTTTCTCTCACCAGAGCGAGCAAGTTGGCAAGTTCATCCGGAAGTTCGATTGATGATCCCGGGGGCGTATAAATGGTCAAGATGACGACGCTTCCGTTCTCAAGCAACGCTGTTACCCTGTACATGTCACAGTTGGTCCTGGGCTCACCGAGGACAGTGTTTGGGGGGAGGAATCTCAGATAATCCAAAACTTTCATGATGCGTTCTCGATCGAGCTCAAAGAAGGACTCTGACATTGTTGTAATCTTTCTGCACACGAAACGACCATTAACTTTTTGTATATACAGCTTCGATCTGTGAGGTACGAATCCACCCGAGACGTACGATAAAGTGATGAAAACCGCAGATTCGTCCCATTTCTGAATGGTGTCGATCGAAGGATGACTCAGGCAAAAAAGTTCCTGTGCCAGTAAGCCACAACAAATGAGCACAAGACCGAATGCAAAAACTTTCAGCAGCATGAACGCATACCCCCCTTCTCGATCAAGGGTTGAAGTTGGAACGTGAGTGAACGGCTGAACCTTCAACCTTTTTGAACGTTTGGTCTGTAGTAGCTCAGATAGTAGAACAGCGCAGTGAATACACCAGGACCAACGATGTTACCCAGAGTTGCTGCAGCGATGTTCTTCCAGAATCCAGCCCACGTGAGTGTTTCCGGTCCGAAACCTGAAGCAGATTTTATGAAAAGACCGATCGGTATCAACGACATGTTTGCAACACTGTGCTCAAAACCGATGGCAACGAAGGTCATGATCGGGAAAAAGATGCCCAGTATCTTACCTTCAACGCTGTCTGCAGCGAGAGCCAGAATCACTGCGAGATCGACCAGAATGTTGCACAGAATTCCTCTGAAGAATATGGCACCGAAGCTGGCCGACACTTTCGCGTTTGCAACCGATATCGCGGTCTTTCCAAAATCGTTGATCGCACCTGCCGAACCCCACAGTTTAGTTTGAACGAGCATCCATGCTATCAATAGGGAACCTATCAAGTTGAAAATGTAGACAACGATCCAGTTCCTGAGCATCTGTTTGAGTGAAATCTTTCGCGCGTACAGTGAACCAAGCATCAGCACGTTACCCGTGAACAGCTCCGCACCGGCGATGACAACAAGCATCAGGCCCACAGTGAAGACAGCGCCACCCAGGACTTTCTTCAACCCGTACGGTTCTACCTGAGTCATGGCAGTGAGCGCCATGATCCCACCAAAACCTATGTACATGCCTGCGAGGACACCGAGCAAAGCCATTTGAGTGAAGCTGAGGTTCGCTTTCTTCACACCAACCTCTTCGATGAGAGCTTTTTGAACCTCAACAGGTGACTTCATACGGACACCTCCTCTATCCTGCTTGGGTTTGTGTACACGTTCATTCGCTTTTCCCTCACGAAGCCGATCAGCGTGAGACCGTAACGCTGGGCCATCCCTATCGCGCTCATCAAGGCTGGGGCTTTTGATGCCAGAATTTCCACCCTTGCCCTGACACATTTCAACACCATGTCCGCCGGAAGTCTACCGCTGCAAAGCAACATTTTCCCTTCGGCCGGCACGTCGTTCTTCACTATCCAGCCGATCACTTTATCGACAACGTTGTGTCTGCCAACGTCTTCGAACCTCACCAATCTTTTATCTTTATCGCGCAATCCTGCGATGCGTACCGCACCGCCAAAAGGGAAGATAGTATAATTTTTTGAGGAAAGGAGGGTCCAAGTATGACTCTGGAAGTACCTTCGGGAAAGCTCTCCGACCTGGTTCAGTACCAAGATGGTGCGATAGTGAGCAAAACGATCCTCGACAAAAAGACGGGAAACGTGACAGTCTTTGCCTTCGACAAAGACCAAAAGCTTTCAGAGCATACGGCACCGTTCGATGCACTGGTGTACGTTCTGGATGGTGAGTGTGAGATCAGGATATCGAACAAGCCGTACCGTCTCAGGGCGGGAGAATTCGTAGTGATGCCCGCGAACGAGCCACACGCAGTGAACGCAGTTGAAAAATTCAAAATGGTTCTGGTGATGATCAAATCCTGAGCTTCATCGTCTGAATTCTCTGAAGAGTTCTTCGAACGCGTTCAGGGCTTCCTCTATATCCTCTCTCGACACATCGTTGTGTGTGACGAGTCTTATCGAGGTGTCTGAAAATGCAACTGCAAGTACACCCTTTTCCCGCATCGCGCTCAAGAACTGGTGTGCGTTGACTTTCAGATTGTCGGTCTTCAATATCACCATGTTCGTTTCCACATCTTCAACGTTCACCGAATAACCTATCTCTCTCAGTTTCATCGCTAAGAACTTCGCGTTCTCGTGATCTTCCTTCAACCGATCGACCATCCTGGTCAGGGCGATGATGCCTGCCGCCGCCAGAACGCCCGCCTGTCTCATACCCCCACCGAGGATCTTCCTCGCCTTTCTCGCCTTCTCGATGAACTGCCTGCTTCCCACGACTATCGAACCTACCGGGGCACAGAGACCTTTGGAGAGACAGAACATCAGCGAATCGGCGTACTTAGCGTACTCCTTGACGGGAACGTTGGACGCGATCGAGGCGTTGAAGATCCTCGCTCCATCCACGTGAACGTTTATCCCGTGTTCTTTTGCGATCTCGTATATCGCCTTGAAGTTTTCCAGTGGGACGACTCTGCCGCCCGATCTGTTGTGGGTGTTTTCTATCGTTATCAGTGAGGTCCTTGGAAAGTGTATGTCCTTCGATCTTATGGCCTTCCTGACATCGTCTGGATCCATCGCACCGTTTTTACCTTTTATCGGATGCGGCATGACACCGGAGAGGACAGACATGGCGCCGGCCTCGTACCAGAAGATGTGGCTGTCCGCTTCGAGTATCACCTCATCTCCACGCTGCGTGTGTGCCATGATGCTGACCTGATTTCCCATCGTTCCAGACGCAACGAAGAGGGCGGCTTCTTTACCGAACATCTCCGCGGCGAGTTGCTCGAGTTTGTTCACTGTGGGATCTTCACCGTAGACGTCGTCGCCGACTTCGGCTTCGGCCATCGCTTTTCTCATCTCAGGTGTCGGTCTCGTGACCGTGTCCGAACGAAGATCGAGCACGCTATCACTCCTCAGTGGTTGAACTTTCTCAGAACCTTGCCAGGTCTTTCGCCCGTGAGCTGTCCATCGCGCAACACGACCACTCCGTTGACGAGAACGTGCACGATGCCTTCGGGATACCTTTTTGGATCTTCGAAGGTTGCAAGCTCCTGAACTTTTTCCAGATCGAACACGACGATGTCCGCAACCATCTTCGGTCTCAGGATGCCTCTGTCGAAAAGTCCGATCTTTCTTGCAGGGAAACCCGTCATCTTCCAGACGGCCTCTTCCACACTCAGAAGCTTCTGCTCCCTGACGTAGCGCGCCAGCACCCTCACAAAGGTCCCAAAGTTCCTCGGATGTGGATGGCCGTGTGAGAGCGGTCCGGAAACTGAAAGCGCACTGCCGTCCGAGCCTATCATCGAATAAGGGCTTTTGATGACGAGCTTGACATCCTCTTCGTCCATCGCAAACCTTATCATCCCGACCCGACCCCGTTCTTCAAGGATGAGATCGAACGCGGTTTCGAGCGGATCTTTGTTGAGAACTTTTGCGATCTCGCTGAGGCTTTTTCCCTGAAACGGCTTGTTCTTTTCGCTGAACACGTAGCTGATGTGTATTTTATCGTAACCACCCATGGCCTTCTGCACAGGATCGATCTGTTGTTTGATCCTTTCTCTGATCTTCGCATCTCTCAACCTTTCGAGCATCTTTTCGAGCCCGCCTTCGTGGACCCAGTCTGGCAGTATCGCGTCCAGATCGGTCGACGTTGCCGTGTAAGGGTAAACGTCGCACGTGACGTCGTAACCTTCGACGCGTGCTTGCTCTATCATCCTGAGCGTTTCTTTCACCTTGCCGAAGTATTTCTCTCCGCAGGCTTTGTGATGGGAGATCTGAACGGAAACTTTGCTCTTCTTACCGATCTCGATCGTTTCCTGAACCGATTCGATCAACCTCGCACTCTCGCTACGCATGTGTGTGGCGTAAAAACCATTGTACCTGTGCACAACTTCGCACAGTTCAACTATCTCGTCGGTATCCGCGAAACTTCCCGGTGGGTATATCAAACCGGTGCTCATGCCGAACGCACCCTGTCTCATGGATTCTGCCACGAGTTTCTCCATCTTCTTCATTTCTTCAGGCGTGGGCTTTCTGTTTTCGTACCCCATCACGGACTTTCGAACCGTTCCGTGCCCGACGAGGGTGGCGTAGTTTATCGCAGGTTTCGCGTCCTGGAGCGCGTTCAGATAATCTTGAACGGTTTGCCAGCCCGCTTCAGCGCCGTACATCTCTCTGTAGTACTGTTTCGTTTCTTCGAGTGCGTCACCCAGCAGTGGGGCGAGAGAATAACCGCAGTTTCCGACGAGTTCGGTGGTGACACCCTGTCTCAGCTTGCTCTCACAGAAAGGATTCACGAAGGCAGAGAAGTCTGAGTGGCTGTGTATGTCTATGAAACCCGGGCACACGAACATACCCTTCGCGTCGATCACTATCTTCGCTTTCCTCCGGCCGAGTTTTCCTACCTCGACTATCTTTCCGTTTTCGATGGCCAGATCTGCGTAGAACCAGGGATTACGCGTTCCATCCACCACCATTCCGTTCACTACCAGCACGTCGTACACGATCATCACTCCAAAAAAAGAGCGCGCAACTGCGCGCTCACACGATGATGTTCAGCAACCTTTTTGGAACGTACACGGCATCTTTCGGACTGTTGCTCACGAATTTCTTCACCTTTTCGCTCTCCAAAGCGATCCTGAGGACTTCTTCTTTCGTTGCGTCGATGGGGACCTTCACCCTGTCTCTCAGTTTACCGTTCACCTGGACCGCGATCTCCACTTCTTCGACTTTCAGCGCGTCGGGATCGTACTCTGGCCATGGTTCCTCCATGATCGATGTCGTTTTGCCCATCGCGTGCCAGAGTTCTTCAGCAAAATGCGGTGCGAACGGAGAGATCATCAAAACGAATTTCTCAGCGAACTCTTTCAACAGCGGCACGTGCCACGAATCTTCCGGAACTTCCTGCAGGTAATCCGACACGTCGTTGACGAGTTCCATCAAGCCACTGATGGCCGTGTTGAATTTGAAGCCACCTTCCATGTCCTGCGTGATCTTCAACAGGGCAGAATGTAACTTCCTTCTGAGTTCTCTCTCTCGAGGACCGAAGTTCGACGAATTCTTAGGTTCGAGTGAAATGATCTTGTCTACGAGGTTCCAGGCCCTCCTGATGAACCTGTGTACACCCTCGATGCCCGCATCGCTCCACTCGGCATCCTTCTCGGGAGGTCCCATGAACAGTATGTAGAGCCTCAACGTGTCGGCACCGTACTTTTCGATCATGTCGTCGGGAGAAACGACGTTCCCCTTACTCTTGCTCATCTTTGCACCATCTTTGTATATCATGCCCTGCGTGAACAGGTTGGTGAAGGGTTCGTCGAAGTCGAGATAACCAAGGTCGTGCAGGACCTTCGTGATGAATCTCGAGTAGAGCAAATGGAGTATGGCGTGTTCCACTCCGCCGACGTACTGATCGACCGGCAACCAGTAGTTCACGTCTTCTTTTTTGAACGGGGCGTCCTCCAAATCGGGATTGATGTACCTCAAGAAGTACCATGAGGAATCGACGAAGGTGTCCATCGTGTCCACTTCGCGCGTGGCCGGACCACCACATTTCGGACAGGTCGTTCTCTTGAATTCTTCTTTCAGCGCCAGCGGGGACTGTCCCGTCGGCAGGAATTCGACGTCGTACGGGAGCGTCACGGGTAAATCCTTCTCAGGCACTGGAACAACACCGCACTTTTCACAGTAGATGATGGGTATCGGGGCACCCCAGTATCTCTGGCGGGATATGAGCCAGTCCCTCAATTTGTACTGTACCGAGCGCGTTCCGATACCACGTTCTTCGAGCCATTCTATGACCTTCTCCATCTCTTCCGGAACCTTCGTTCCACTCAAAGGTCCACTGTTCACCATGATGCCCGGCCCATCGTAAGCTCTATCTTCGTTGAACGGTTCGGAAGGCTGTATGACCTGCCTTATCGGTATGCCGTACTTCTTCGCGAATTCGTAATCTCTCTGGTCGTGTGCCGGCACTCCCATGATCGCGCCGGTACCGTACTCCATGAGGATGTAGTTCGCCACGTAGATGGGGACCCTCTCACCGTTCACGGGATTTACCGCGTACCTGCCGGTGAAGAAGCCTTCCTTTTCTGCTTCGAGCGCACCCCTTCTGTGCCTGTCCTGCATGCTGACGCGTACAAGGAATTGTTCAAGGTCGTGTTTGAGTTCTGGTAGGACGATCTGTTCCACCAACGGTGATTCCGGCGCGAGGGCCATGAAAGTGACACCCCAGAGCGTGTCCGGTCTGGTTGTGAATATCTCGATATCGACATCGAGTCCCTCGACTTTGAACTTCACCTTCGCACCTTTGCTCTCACCGATCCAGTTTCGCTGCATCGTTTTGACGTGCTCGGGCCAGCCCGTGAGCTTATCCAGATCTTTCAAAAGCCTTTCTGCGTAATTGGTTATCTTGAAGAACCACTGTTCAAGGTGCCTTATCGTTATGGGAGTTCCGCAGCGCTCACATCTTCCATCTTTCACCTGCTCGTTCGCGAGCGAGGTCATACACTTTGGACACCAGTTCACGGCGGCCTTCTTCTTGTACGCAAGACCTGCTTCGTAGAGTTTCAGAAAGATCCACTCGGTCCACTTGTAGTAAGGTTCGAGACACGTGATTATTTCTCTATCCCAGTCGTAGCTGATCCCGAGACGTTTTATCTGTTTTCTTATCGTGTTGATGTTGTTCAGAGTCCAGTCCTTTGGATGGATCTTCCTTTCGATCGCGGCGTTCTCCGCGGGCAATCCGAAGGCGTCGTAACCGAACGGATGCAGCACGTTGTAGCCACGCATGCGTTTGTAACGCGCAACCGCATCGCCTATCACGTAGTTCTTAACGTGTCCGACGTGCAATGTTCCAGAAGGATAAGGGAACATGACGAGCATGTAGTATTTGGGCTTTTCACTCCTCTGAGGTGTTCTGAAAAGGCCTCTTTCCTCCCAGTACCTCTGCCATTTCGGTTCTATTTCACTCGGTTCGTACTTCGGCACAGCACCACCTCCAGCTACTTAGCTAAGATTATATCATTCAGCAACGAAAAGAGCTTCGAAAACGCCCTGTACCTGTGGCTCACGTTATGCTTCTCCTGGCCGAGTTCTCCGAACGTTTGAGCGAAACCTTCTGGGATGAAGATCGGATCGTAACCGAAACCATATTTTCCACGTATCTCCTCACTTATGTGCCCTTCGACGATCCCTTCTGTGCAGACCAGCAGCTTTCCAACAGGATCGTAGTAAGCAGCGGCGCAGACGAATCGTGCGGTTCTATCAGTCTTACCTTCGAGCATCTTCAGGATGAACCTCATCTTTTCTTCGTAACTGGCTTTCGGCATGAACCTCGCAGAATGAACGCCTGGAAATCCGTTGAGTGCATCTATCACCAGACCAGAATCGTCAGCGATCGTTGGAAGATTCGCTTTTCTTGCATAAAACATCGCTTTCTTTACGGCGTTCTCCGTGAAAGTTTCTCCATCTTCTTCGGCTTCAGCTTTAATACAGAGATCCTTCAGCGTGACGATCTTTACACCTTCAGGGACGAACCTCCTGATTTCTTCGACTTTGTGTTCGTTCCTGGTCGCTAACAGGAGCATTCGATCCCCTCCAGCATCTTTCTCACCGAAGCTGGATCTGGATTTCTGAATATGCCATAACCCATGACGAGTATTTCGGCACCGGCGCAGACAACCTTTTCCATCGTTTCTTCGTTAACACCGCCATCGACCATGATCTTCACATCCAGCGACCTTTCATCTATCATGCGCTTGAGCCGTTTGATCTTCTCAACGGTCCACTCTATGAACTTCTGACCCGAAAAACCGGGATTGACCGTCATCACGAGCACGCCGTCGAGTTCCACAAGGATGTCCGTGAGTACCTCCACGGGCGTGTGCGGATTGAGAACCGCGTACGCTCTTGCACCGTTTTCCTTTATCTTCTGTACTGTGCGATGGAGGTGCACACACGCTTCGTAGTGAACCCCGATCCACGATGCCCCAGATCTGGCGAAACTTTCTACGTATTTGTCTGCATCGATGATCATCAGATGAACGTCTATCGGCAAGTTCGTGCAGGATTTCACCGCTTCCAGCAGTGGAAAACCGAAAGTGATGTTCGGCACGAACACGCCATCCATCACATCGAGATGGATCATGTCCACGTAGGGTTGAACCCTCCTGATCTCTTCGGCGAGCCTTGAAAGATCGCAGGCGAGGATGGAAGCAGAAATCATCCTCATCCTTTGCTCACTTCCCTGAACATTTCAAGGTAGTTTTCGTAGCGGGTTCTGGCTATCACACCTTCTTCGACGAGTTCCTTTATCCTGCATCCCGGTTCATCCACATGGTTGCAGTCCTTGAAGAGGCAGTTTCCGTGCTCTCTGATTTCTTTGAAGTAGTACTTCAACTTGTCCGGTCTTATGTGATCGATCTCTATCAGTGAAAAACCGGGTGTGTCGGCGACCAGACCACCGAAGGGAAGGTGTAGCAGTTCGGCGGCCGTGGTGGTGTGCCGACCACGCTCGAGCTTTTCTGAAACTTCCTGCGTCCTCAAATTGGCACCCGGGCAGATGACGTTGAGCAGACTGCTCTTACCGACACCGGAAAGCCCCGCGAAGACAGAAACTTTATCTTTGAAATGTTCCACGAGTTTGTCTATGCCTTCCTTGGTCTTGGCACTCGTCATCACCACGGGATACAATTTTGAATACGTTTCCAGAAAATATCTTTTCCTCTCCTCATCTTCCTCGCCGAGCAAGTCTATCTTGTTGAGAACGATGAGTGCGTTCAGGTTCGCTTCCTCGACGAGCACAAGGAGTTTGTCGAGCACGAGCAGTGGAACTTCAGGTCTCTTCAACGTGTAGACGCAGACCACCTGATCCACGTTCGCGATTTTAGGTTTTGGAAGTTCGTTCTTCCTCTTCAGTATGGACTCCACCACGCCCGTGTCGTGTACGCGCACGTATTCGACGAAGTCTCCGACGACTGGTTTGAGGTTCGACAATCTGAACCTTCCTCTCAGCACACACCTTATCCTCTCTTTGGTGTTGATGTCTTCCACGAGCAGAGCGTTCGACATGAATTTGACCACTATGCCTCTGTTCCTGATGTCAATCCCTCCCCGGTTCACCCACATCTATGAGAATGGAGACTTCCTCACCCTTTTTCAACTCGCTGCCTGGCGGTGGGTGTATGCCCATCACTCTACCATCCACGCCCTTGAAGGGCATTTGAACTATTCTAACTTTAAAACCCATACCCCGCAATATGGTTTCGGCCGTTTCTCTCGGTACCCCGACCAGATTCGGTACCACAAATTTGCGCGGTTCTTCACAGAACAGATTCACCGTTCTGCCTTTTCGCACTTTACTCTGCGCCTGCGGAACGGTGAATTGAACGGTCCCTTCCCCATGGACTTGACCGACCTTCAAGCCAGCGTTTTCGAGCATCTTCCTCGCTTGTTCAACACTCGTGCCGGCCACGTTGGGAACGACCGTCTGTGCCGGCCTGATCCAGAAGAAGATGAAGAAAGCCAGTGCACCGAGGAAGGAACCGATGAACAAGAAGACGGTGAAATTGAGGATGTTTCTCAAGACTTTGCTTGAAGTTTTCTGAGCCTGAGCTGACCGCATGCCGCTTCGATGTCCGCCCCTTTCTCCTGCCTTAGTTCTGCTTCGATCCCGTTCTCGAGGAGAATCTCTTTGAACCTCGTCATCTTCCATCGGGATGGTTTTTCGAAGCCGGCCATCGTGGGGTTAACGGGAATCAAATTGACATACACTTTCAGATCTTTCAGGAGCTTCGCGAGCCTTCGCGCGTCCTCGTCGAAATCGTTGAACTCTTTTATGAGTATGTACTCGATCGTGACACGCCTGCCAGTTTTCTCCTGGTATATCTTGACCGCGTGCAGTATTTCTTCGATGGAATACTTTCTGTTGATGGGGACGATCGCGTCCCGTTTTTCGTTGCTCGCCGCGTGAAGCGATATGGCGAGTCGAACGTCGAGCCCCTCTTCGGCGAACTTCACTATCTTGTCCGGGATACCCACCGTGCTGACCGTGATCCTGCGAACTCCGACGTCCTTCATCTTCGGATGTATCAACATCCTGATGCTCTTCACCACGTTGTCGTAGTTCAGGAACGGTTCTCCCATGCCCATGTAAACGATGTTTCTGACGTTTCTTCCAGAATCGTTCTCTACCGCGAGGACCTGTCCCACGATCTCATCCACGGTCAGATTCCTCACGAAACCGCTCTGACCCGTGGCACAGAAGGTGCACTTTATGGGACAACCCACCTGCGTGGAGATGCACGCGGTGGCGTACCCTTCGTGGAACAGAAGGACCGACTCGATGGTGTTGCCGTCCTCGAGTTCGTACAGAAACTTTGTCGTTTTGTCTATCTTCGACACTCTCTTTTCGAGCAGTTTGGGCAATCTTATGGTGAACTTCTCCCTGAACAGGGCCCTGTGTTCTTTGGATAGGTTCGTCATGGCCTCGAAGGTGAAGACACGTTTTTTGTAGACCCAGTCGAGCAGTTGATCTGCACGATACCTTTCAAGGCCCATCTGGGTTACGGCATTGACCACTTCATCGTAACTCATCTCGAGCAGGTTCAAACTCTCACCTCAACAATGATTATAGACTGCGTGGAAGAACTCTGGATGAATTTTGTTCGATGGTGTTTTGAACACAAAAAAGCCTCTCGTAGTTGTTCTATAATCTTGTGATCGGGAGTGATGAATTTGACGGTGAACGAAGCAAAGTTTTTGTGCAAGAAGATCATGCAGGCGGGAGAAGTTCCCCTGCTCGTTGGACATTTCGGCGTTGGTAAAACTGACGTGGCCAGACAGATCGCCGCCGAGACGAACAGGAAGATCGTCGTATTGGTCCTCTCACAGATGGAGCCCGGAGACCTCATAGGACTTCCTTCGAAGCAGGAAGACAGAACGAGTTTCCTGAAACCAGACTGGTGGCCGGAGAACGGGGATTATCTGATAGTTCTGGATGAGATAAACCGCGCTCACAGATCGATAAGGAACGCGATCATGCAGCTCCTTATAGACAGGCGCATTCACAACCATGTTCTACCGGACGGAGTCTGGATCATGGCCACGATGAACCCGCCAGACGAAGAGTACGACCAGGCCGACCTCATAACGGATCCAGCCTTTCTGTCGCGCTTCTTCGTCCTTTACGTGAACCCCACGGTGGAGGAATGGAGAGAGTGGGCGCAACTCAACGGTGTCGACTCGAAGGTGTTGGAGTTCATCACGAACTATCCAGAGTTCCTTTATGCGAGCAATCCGCTGTCCCTTCGAGCCGAGCTGAGACCGAGCCCGAGGAGCTGGTACAAGCTCAGCAAGGTTTTGAAATACATGTCGGAAGAGGAGATCGAAAAGTACGGCTACACACTCGCATCGGCGATAGTGGGTGCCGAGGCGGCGAAGGCCTTCATCGAGTTCAAAAGGTCCGAATCTGTACCCATGCCGCGCAAGGTTCTGCTCGAAGGTGTTGAGGAAGTTTACAAGAGCGATCTCGACAGATCCAACTCGTTGATCCTCAGACTGATAGATTACTTCTCCAAACTGAGCAGTGAGGAAGCAGAACTTCTGATCGCACACGTTTCGAGGGTAGCTCAGAATATAGATAGACTCGCTTCGATACTGCCGAAGGACTCTTTCTATGCGTTGGTGAGGTTCATCGTGGACAGGGCGAACAAGGACGAGCGTAACTCCGAATTCTTCGAAAAACTGCTCGAAAGGCTCTCAAACCTTGACAACACGAGGGCGGCGCTGAAGGATCTATGATCGAAAAGATTTTCATCAACCTTGCCAGACGTTCCCCTTTCTACATGTACCTGCTTCTGAACATGTCGGTTCAGCCTTCACTCGAAGCGGAGAAGCTCTATCTGTCTTTCAAAAACGGCAGATTCACCATCGTTTACAACCCGCGCTGGATCGAGCGAAAGTCCGAGCAGTTCGTTGAGGCTTTCCTGCTCCACCAGCTCATGCATTTGATAAACCTGCATTTTCTCATCAAACCGAAGGACGATCGGGACAGGGCCATATGGGACTTGGCGATGGATGCCGCCATCAATCAGCACATCCCGGAGCTGGCCGCGTTCGGTGTCCCTCTGAACCTGCTCGTCGAAGAAGGTCACGGTGTGGACAACGAGAACCTCTTCGTTCTCCCTCCCGACTGGATGCCAGACAGGTCTGCAGAAGAATACCATGCCTGGATCCTGCAGGAGATGGAAAGACTCGGCAAGTTCGATGTTCTGGTCGTTGCGGAACTGCGAGAAAGCAGTCTGGATTCTCACCAGCAGATGCGCACGTGCGACAACGTGGACATGATGCTCGAGTTGAGTCAAAGCATGCTCTCCAAGGCTTTCAACCTTTACGGCAGGGAACTGCCCTCGGGTGTGAGGAGGATGGTGGAACTTTCCATTCTCAAACCTGTTTTGAACTGGCGAGACACTCTCAGGCGGTTCGCCGGCGTTTCCGAATACGGTGAGAGGTACATGACCCCTCTGAAACCGAACAGGCGTTACGAGGATCAGCCAGGCTGGAAAGTGGAACGTGCGGCCAGGCTCGGGCTCATCGTCGACACGAGTGGTAGCATAGTTCAGGAAGAGTTGGATGCCTTCTTCACCGAGATAGAGGCGCTGTCACGCTACGTGGACACGAGTCTGGTGCTCGTGCAGGTCGACAGAGCGGTGAATTTGAAAGTGAACTACTCCAGGGGCATGTGGAGGAACTTGCAGATCGTCGGTGGTGGAGAGACGGACCTTCAACCTGCCGTGGATTACCTCGAGCACAACTACAGGCCCGAGGGGCTGGTGATCTTCACGGACGGGTATGCGGACCTTCCAAAGGTGAGAAGGAGAGTTCTCTTCGTTCTGTCCAAATATCACAGCGACGAGTTCTTGATGCAGGCACGCGAGACGTACGGACGTTCGAGCGTGGTGGTTCTGGATTGGTGAGCGTGGGGCCAGCCAGTGTTGCGAACGAATTGAAAAGGGTGTTCGAAAGGATCGAGGTCGGCGATTTCCTGGTTCAGATGGAGGCCTTCAAGGAGAAGTTGGACCAGTACCACAGGCACGTGGTGCTTTTCTCTGCTGGAAGATCAGAGAATTTTCACCTTTTCGTGGCCGTGGACCATCTTGGAAGAAGAACGGCGGGTTTGTCGATCGTGAATCCCTTCGAGAAGAATTTACCGATATATTCGTTGAAGTCGCGAGTGGAAGTTGAAGACGTTTACGAACGTTTGTTCTCGGTCAGCCCAGCTTTTCACAGATGCGGCATCGTGAGGCTTCCGTTCGATTTCAAGATGATCTGCGGTGTGGGCGATGAAGATTTTCTCGGTAAGGAGATCTTCAAGGAGAAGATTTATGGAGAGAGAAAACTGTCTTTCGCGGAACTCGTTGATGAATCTATCTACAGACAGCTGCTGTCTTTGAACAACGCTTCGATAGACCTGGTGACGGTTCGCCTGCTGGATGAGGGGATCCTGTGTTTGTTGAGAGCGCCAGAGGATGTGGATAGATCGCACGTTCCCTTGCTCGCGGAAATCGCGCAACTGCTCAAATCTAAATACAGATTCGCGTGCAAGGCGAAGTATCAGAGTATCAATTTCACTTCACCTGTTCTGACGAGCGTTTGCATCGAGTACGAAAGGTTGTTCTCTGGTTTCGATGTGAAAGACTTTTGCCACGAGTTTTCAAAGAAATTGATGGAAGCTTATCGGTGTGTGATAAAAAGTATTTAAAAAACGGGGGCAACGCCCCCCAACGTGTGAGAAGGTGCTTGTATGGGTAGAGGTTGCTGGTGGCCGTCCGCGCTTTCACTTCCATGATAACATCTCCCTGAGGCGTTTTTCAGTCCCTTAATCCTCGCTTTTCTACTGTGTTGCGTGGTGTAACATGTATTTCTTCTGCGATCCTTTAATTTGCCATCAGATCGGTTCGAAAAAGATGCTCAATCGGGGTACATGATCCGCACATTCATATTTCTTGGGGTGTGAAATCTTGAAAGCATGGGTTATAATGTGAAGTAGAGGTAAAGCAAAGATTTCAAGGGAGTGGTTCGGTGGGACGAGTCATCGATCTCATCATTCGTGACAGAAACATCGAAATCACCACTGATACACCCCTGGTGGTGATGGTGAGGGATCTGTTCTACGATGGAGACTGGCACACGATGATGCAGGATTTGAAGGAGAAAAAGGACATAATCGAAGAGATCGAGAAGTGCATTTTCATCGAGGAGAACGTGGTATCGCTGAACGAGATCATATACGAACCTGTGTGCTTCGATGAGCTGAAACATTGGTTCGAGGAGAAGAACATATTGCCAAAGGATTTCGTTCATGCCTCGCTGGCGGGACTTTACGATCTGGCACTGGACTACGCCGACGGAGATTTGCACGAGGAAGCTTTCAAAGTGGTCAGGTACATGCTGGAGGTAGACAAGAATTATGCTCCCGCCTACGAACTTTACGGTTCTCTTCTCATCGAGAAGGGAGAAATAGAGCAGGGTATCAAGTATTTGGACAAAGCGATCGAGATCGATCCGTGGCTGGTACCGGCTTACGCTTCGCTTGGAGAGGCGTATTACAACAGTGGAGATTACCTGAGAGCGGCTTCCTACTGGGAAAGGGAGATCGAGTACGCGCCGGACAACAGACTCACCTACTTCATGCTCGCGGATGCATACAGGAAGATCAAAGCTTACGACAAAGTCTGCGACGTTTTAGAAAGACTGTTGAAGAGAGATCCTGAAAGTATCGTGGCGATGTTCCAGCTCGCTCAGGCTTACAGGGATGCCGGAAGGCATGAAGACGCACAACGTATCGAACAGAGGATCCTCGAAACGAGGCCGACCCGCGCGGAGGATATCGAACCGTGGGCCAGAGTTCAGCTGAAACACGGTAACTACCAGCGTGTCCAGGAGTTTCTGAACCTGCTGCCAGACACAGAAAGAATGAAGCCTTATGTGAAACTGCTGTCCGCGCTCTGTGATTTGAAACAAGGAAAGCTGGAGAAAGCCAGGCAGGCGTTCCTTGAGGTCAAAGATCACAGCCCCTGGTTCCTGTACGGTAATAGGGAATTCTTGTCAGAGTTCATGAACGAGGAGGAGATGCGCGCTTGTGGCATCTTTTGAACTTCGTGCTGGGAGCGATCATAGGAAGTTTCCTGAACGTGGTGATATACAGACTGCCGAGGAGTCATTTGAGCATTCTTAAGCCTGCAAGGTCGATCTGTCCGAAGTGTGGCGTCCAGATCGCGTGGTACGACAACATACCTATCCTCAGTTATTTCATTCTGAGAGGAAAGTGCAGAAACTGCGGTTCTTCAATAAGCGTTAGGTACCCTCTTGTCGAAACGGTGAGTGCCCTGGCTTATCTGGCCAACTCTTTCGTACCGAATTTGGTGCTCTATCTTGCCCTGTGTCTGTTCGCCTCCTGTGCCATAGTGATGAGTTGCATCGATTTCGAATTCTTAGCCATACCCGACGTGACACTCGTTCTCAGCTGGGTTGCAGGTTTTCTGGTATGGTGGATGAAGGGTTTCCCTATCTGGAACGCTGTCGGAGCCGCTGCAGCGATGTTTCTTCTGTGGTTGCTTGGGATCGTTTACAGAGGAGGAATGGGGGAAGGAGACGTAGTCCTGATAGGAGCGATAGGAATAGGAGTGGGGTTCATCGAATCTTTCTACGTGCTCTTGGCGTCATCGGTGTCCGCCATAATCTACGCACTCGTGAAGGGAAAAGGAAGACTCGATCCGAAACAGAAGATTCCCTTCGGAACCTTTCTGGCACCGGCTGGGTACGCGATCTTGCTGGTGAACTCACTCGTGTGAGGGTGTTCTGAAGGGGGTCAGCGATGGAGAAATTGAGCCTCAAATACTTTCTTGCCTTCTTTATCTTTTCAGTGTTTGTTTCGATCCTTGTGCTTTACAAACTGTTCCCCATAAGGTATTACAATACAGTGGTCAGAGAAGCTCAGGGGATCGATCCTTTGCTCGTCATGGCATTGATAAAGGTTGAAAGCGGTTTTCGGGAAGACGCAGTTTCTCCGGCTGGCGCTGTGGGATTGATGCAGCTGATGCCTTCAACGTTCTCCTGGTTGAAAGAGAGGTTCAAGCTGGAAGGAGACATTCACCGGGTTGAAGACAACATCACTTTTGGTTTGCTCTATTTGAGCTATCTGCTGAACCTGTATAGTGGTGATCTTGAAAAGGCGCTGGCGGCCTACTACGTTGGACCATCCAGGGTGGGAGAGTTTGAACGTGAAGCCGCCGCTTACGTTAAGAAGGTTATGAATTACTACAGAGTTTACAAGATCCTGTATTTCTGGTTGAGGTGAGACACTTGAAAGTCATCAGCTCCGAAGAGATGAAGACACTTGAACGCCTGACGGAAGAGTCGTTCAAGATTCCGGCATCTTTTCTCATGGAACGTGCAGGGCTCGCGGTGGTCTTAGCGCTCGAGCAGGAGTTCGGCGAGCTTTCCAACAGATCTTTCTTGGTGCTGTGTGGGACCGGTAACAACGGCGGCGATGGCCTGGTCGTGGCGAGGAATTTGCTGGACCACACCGACATGGTCAGCTGTGTGGTTGTGGGCGAAGAGGAAAAGATGACCAGCCTGACTCGCGAAAATTTTGAGAGGTTGAAGTCACTCGGCGTCGATATCAAGAAGTTAGGGGTAGACATCGATCTTGACGGCCTGGCTGAGTTGATCAAGGAGAGCGATGTAGTGATAGATGCCCTGCTCGGTACCGGCACACGTGGTGAGGTGAAAAACCCGATTCTGGACGTTATAAAGCTCGTGAACCTGTACGCGAGTTACGTTGTCTCTGTGGATCTCCCTTCCGGCGTGGAGTGCGATACAGGAAAGGTGCTCGGTATGGCCGTCAGGGCGAATCTGACCGTTACGTTCGCGTTTCCAAAGCCTTGCCACGTGCTGTTTCCCGGAAGGGAACTCACCGGTAAGTTGAAGGTCGCGAGCATAGGGATACCCAGAGTCCTTTGTGAGTCCATGAACCTGAGGAGGAACATCGTCACCAAGGGAATGGTGAAGAAGATCCTGCCGGAGAGAAAGAAAGATTCTCACAAGAAAACCTTCGGTAGTCTGCTCGTAATAGCGGGTTCTCGTCGGTATCTCGGCGCCCCTGTGCTCACGTGCCTGGGGGCACTGAGGGCAGGGTGTGGTTACGTGAGGCTGCTCAGCTGTGAAGAAGTCGGGAAACTCGCGGTTGGTCGGGAACCTGGATTGGTGTTCACGGCTATCGAGGCTGACAGTTTCTCACCGAAGGACATCGACACGGCGTTGAAACTCGCACAGGAATCGGATGCGATCGTACTGGGACCGGGCTTGACCGACGAGCCGAGCGTGTGCGAGTTCGTTGTGAACTTCTTGAAACAGGTTGAAAAGCCCATCCTGATCGATGCGGACGGTTTGAACTGTCTTTCACGCGATCTGAGCGTCCTCGATTCACTGAGCGCACCCATCGTCATGACACCGCATCCTGGGGAGTTCGCCCGTTTAGTGAAGCAACCTGTCGAACAGGTTAAATACAACTACGTGCTGGCCGAGCAATTTGCGCATCGTTATGGTGTCATTCTGGTGCTCAAAGGAGCAACGACGATCGTCACAGATGGGAAGAACACGTATTACAATCTTACAGGAAACACTTCGCTCGCCAAGGCGGGTAGTGGCGATGTCCTTGCCGGCGTGATCGGTGGCTTTCTCGCTCAAGGTGTAACACCGCTGGAAGCGAGCATCCTTGGCGTTTACATTCACGGTCTTGCGAGTGAAAAGTACAGCACGTGTGAAGGTACGATGCTCGTCAGCGAGCTGCTGGACCTCATACCGTACGCCATTGAGGAGGTGGCCAGATGAGTGACGCCGTTGAAAGATTGGTGAGGGATCTGATCAGGGAAAATCAACTTTCACGCGCCAGGGGAGTTCTGAGTATCTTTCATGACGATTATCCTCACCTTCTGCTCGAACTCGAGGCTGCGTCTGGAAACTGGATGGCTGTTTTGAAAATTTACGAGCGTTTGAGCGAGGAAAAGAAGGAAGAGTACAAGACGCTCTACAAAACTGCTCAGGAGAGGGTGAGGGAGAACTACAAAGAAGACGTCAAAGACTCGTTCGAAGAGATGGACAGGGCGAACCTTGAAGGTGCGATGGCGATCCTGGAGGCCGTTTCCAAGTCTTATCCGGAGCTGGTAGAAGTCGTTGCACTGAAACTGGAGCTTGCTCGCAGGAAGGGGGACAAAGCGCGCGAGAAGATCTTCGAAGAGCTCCTGAGGAAGCTCGATGCGTCGCATCCATCCCTCTCAAGGAGGGTGGAGGGGACACAGAAAAGATCTTTCGATCTCGTCATCTTAGTCCTCATCTGTGCTACGTTGGTTTTCAGCGTCGTTGGACTGTTACGTTCAGGACCCAGCAAGGCTGCGATCGAGGCGGTCGTGAAGGAACAGATATCACCCGTTTCCGAAAAGGTTGAAAGATTGGGAGAAGCATCGAATCGGTTGGCCGAGAGCCTGACGAGCTTAGAATCGAAATTTGAAGGGATGTCAAAGACACAGCTCGAGCTGTCGCAGGGTCTCGTGGAACTGAAGCTCAGCGTGAACGACATCGTTGCGAGGATTCAGTCTGGCGAACAGAAGAGCGATGAAATCATGAACGAAATCAGGCAATTATCGGGACGAATCGATCGGCTGGCTGGTACAGGTACGGCCAACGAAAAAGCTCAGTACAGCGTGCATTCGAAGTTCGATCTCAACACAGCGCGTTCGTTCTGGTTGTTCGGATACGATCTTTACAAGAGGGGCTATTATCTGGATGCCGCAGAGATTCTCAAAAACCTTTTTGACCAGCTGGGCGATGAGGTTTACTTCAAGGACGATGTGTATTACTACATGGCGCTGAGCTATTACTCTGCAGGCAAAAAGGATGAAGCGAAGAAAACGTTTGAAGACTTTCTGCGAAGGTATCCAGAGAGTCTCTACGCACCACACGCCAGATATTTTCTGAGTAAAATTGAGTGATGGATCTTGGAGTCTTTTCCTACTGTATCGACGCGAGAAAGCTGACGCTTCCAATAGATTGGGAAAGTTTGTTCAACAGAGAAGCCGAGCTCGTAGTTGAGCTCGGTTTTGGTAATGGGGAATTCCTGGTCGGACTCGCCAAACAGGATCCTTCGAGAAACTACATCGGTTTTGAAACGTCCCTCACGAGCATTGTCAAGATCCAGAAAAAGATTCACTATGAAGGTTTGAACAACGTTCGCGTTTTCATGGTTGATGGACATTTCGGTTTGAGGGAGTTCTTTGAGGACAATTCCGTGCAGGAAATCTACATAAACTTTCCCTGTCCCTGGCCCAAGAAGGCGCACGCGGAGAGAAGGTTCACGAACCAGGCTTTCGTCACGACCGTGGCCGCGGTTCTGAAGAAGGGTGGAAGGTTCCATCTGACGAGCGATGTTGAATGGTACGTTCGCGATATGGCCTCGCTCATGGAGGAAAGCGGATGCTTCGGAGAAATCTCCATTTTCACGAACGATCGCATCGTGCTGGGAACACGTTACGAGAGAAAATGGTTGTCTCAAGGGAAAGTGAGTTACACGTTGAACGCTGTCAAAATCTATCACAGAACGGTTGAGAGATGGACCTGGGGGGAGACAGCCGTGCCACACGTACACGTCAAAGATGTGGACAGACAAAAATTGCTTGGGTTGAAGGAACAGGTGTTCAAACACGAACGGGGTGTGTTCGTTGTCAAGGATATCTACGCCTCGGAAAACGAATACCTGCTGAGGATCGTATCCAGCGAGTCGAACTTCCAGCAGAGATACTTCATCAGTGTCGAGAAGAAACCCGAAGGATGGCTCGTCAAGCTCGATCCAGATGCGTTTGCGTACAGAACCTTCGTTGTGAAGTTCTCTGTCAGGAAGGTCGCAGAGGTGATAAGCACTTGAGATTCTCGGTTCTTGGTGCTGGCAGCTGGGGAACCGCGTTCGCGAAATTGCTCGTCGAAAACGGTCACGAGGTTCTTTTGTGGGCAAGAAGAACTGAAACTGCAGATTCAATCAACGAACAGCACAGAAGTGAATACCTCGAAGGAATGGAGCTTCCGCATCAGCTGAGGGCGACGAACGACCTTGAGGAGATACGAGATTTTTCTGATCTCCTGGTCATAGCCGTACCTGTGAAACACACAGAAGAGATCTTGCGAAGAATACACCCTGCACCGAAAGTGGTTCTGAATCTGTCGAAGGGGATCAACGAGGATCTGAAAACGGTCAGTCAGATCGTTGGCAAAATCTGGCCTGAAACGACCTACGCGGTGCTCTCAGGCCCCTGTCATGCCGTGGAAGTGGCCAGCAGACGCCCGACAGCCGTGGTCATCGCATCGAAGGATTTGAGGCAGGCCGAAATCTTACAGAAAGCTGTCAGCAATTCCTATTTCAGATCTTACATCAGTCACGATGTGATCGGTGTGGAAATCTGTGGAGCGATCAAAAACGTTATCGCGATCGCTGCGGGTGTCGTGGATGGATTGGGAGGATGGTACAACGCCAAGGCCGCGTTGATCACCCGGGGCCTGCACGAAATGGCCCGCTTCGGACTGGCGTTCGGCGCGGAGAGTCCTCTCACGTTCATGGGGCTCGCCGGTGTTGGGGATCTCGTGGTGACGTGCAACAGCCCGTACAGCAGAAACAGGTATGTCGGTGAGATGGTCGCGAAAGGGTTCGAACTGTCCGCAGTACTCTCACAGATGAAGATGGTTGCGGAAGGCGTTCACACCGTAGGACCACTGTTGAAACTGGCGAAGAGCTTGAACGTCGAGATGCCAATATGTGAACAGGTTTACGAGATACTGTTCGAAAGGAAGAATCCAGAATTGAGCATTCAGCAGTTGATGAAAAGACCCTTGAAGGTGGAGAGCAATCTCACATCAATTGGTTCGCCGTTTTGCCTCTGAAATGTTCAAGAACCTTGTTCAAAGCCGATTCAAGCGATTTGTTGTTCTTCAGATTCAGCGCGAACCTTTCGATGGCGTTGGACACCGTGGGATGGGATTTGTTGAATGTCTCCGCTATCTTTCTCAGGGATAGTCCGAGGTAATTCTTCGCCACGTACATACCGAGCTGGCGGGCGATGAGAACGTTACTCTTTCTGCTGTTCCCTTTGAGTTCTTCTTGTGTAACGTTGAAGATCGTACATAGGACTTCGAAGAGTTCTTCTTCTATGGGTTTTTTCACCGTTTCTGGCTCAATCGAGAGTATCTGTCTCGCCTTTGAAACGTTGATATCCTCGTTGTAGATCTGCTTGTGCATCAGGAGCTTCGCGATGGCACCTTTCAGTCTTCTCATGTTGTCGTTGAACTTCTCCGCGATGAGCATCAAGACGTCGTCTGGCAGGTCTCCTCCTTCGAGTTTGACCATCTTCTGGGCGATCTTGAAGCAGGTTTCAACGTCCGGTTTTTCTATCTTCACAACCACACCCATCTGGAAGCGGCTTATCAGTCTATCCTGAAATCCGTCGAGCATTTGCGGGTCTCTGTCGGAACATATCACGATCTGTTTACCGGCGTTGTGGAGTTCGTTGAAGGTGTGGAACAGCTCAGTCTGAATGCCGTTCTTACCGATGAGGAACTGTACATCGTCCAGCAACAGCACGTCTATCTTCGTTCTGTAACGCTCCCTGAATTCCTGAGCGGTACCCCTCTGTATGGCCTCTATCAGCTCGTTCAAGAACCGCTCGCTGGTCAAATAGACAACCCTCATCTCTGGCTGGTGCTTGAACAGATAATGGCCTATGGCCTGCAGAAGGTGAGTTTTTCCCAGCCCCACGCCCCCATACAGGAACAGAGGATTGTACTTGCCCGGATGCTTCGCAACTTCCAAACAGGCACTGTAAGCGAACATGTTGCCAGGTCCCACCACGAAGTTCTCGAACGTGAAGATGGGATTCAGTGGGGTGAGAACGAGCGGCCTTTTCCTGACCAAAGGCTCACGCTCGTCTTCTTCGGGCTGGTTCTGTAGCGGTGCGTGCTCTATCCTGAACTCCATCGGGCGATTGAAGACCTCTTTCAATGTACGGGCTATGAGACTACCATACTTCATCTCGAGCCAATCCTTTATGAAGAGATTGCCAACCTCGAAGACGACGAGATTTTCCCCTATTTCTTTGACATCGAACGTGCTGAACCAGCTATCCCAGGTTCGACGGTTCAGCTTGGCTTTGAGCGCCTCTACGATCTTTTCTTTCATGAATGAGACCCCAATCTGTCTGAGAGAGTGAGCGAGCACTATTATTATCTATCCAGCAGATGGGGTGGATCAAGGAACAGAATTGTTTATGTTCTAAAAAACTTCCACCGGGGTGAGAGGGAAAAGAAAAGAGGCGGAGGTCCGCCTCTTTTCACTCTTCGATGTGGATCGCACCTGTGGGGCAGCTGTCGGCAGCGTCACGTGCACAGCTTTCTTCCGTTTCGGGTTGAAGAACCTTTGCCTTGCCATCGTCTGCAAGCTTGAAAACTTCGGGGCAAAGGCTCTCACAAACACCGCAACCGATGCAAGCGGCTTCGTCAACCCTGACTCTCATTCCAAACACCTCCTGTGTTCTTTGAACCTAAGTCTTATTATAGTAGAAACACAACGGAACGTAGTAAACTTCTTTGGGGAGGTGTCACCATGAAGAAGGTGGTGATTTTGTTGGTCTGTGTTCCTCTGTTCATCTTCGCTGTTTCCGCGAACGAGCGTCTGAGCTCGGCTTTAACCATTCTGAAGGAGCTGTCGAACATTCCAGACAGCGGGGCATTCGTTGAGCTGTTGAGGCAGGCGGAAGGCATCGCGATCTTTCCGAGCCTGATCAGAGTGGGTCTCGTCATCGGTGGTCAGTACGGTGAAGGTTTCATGCTCAAGCGCAATGTTGATACTGGTAAATGGTACGGACCGGTATTTCTGAAGCTCACAGGCCTGAGTCTTGGCGCACAGGTGGGGATTCAGAACGTCGGACTGGTGCTCGTGCTGATGAACGAACAGGCTGTGAAGAATCTGGTCTCAGGCAACATAACTCTCGGCGGTAGTGTGAGCATCGCCGCAGGTCCTATGGGTAGGTCTCTCTCTGCGGAAACGGATTACAAGCTCCAGGCATCGATGTATTCTTACTCTGTGAGCAAAGGATTTTTCGCAGGTCTTTCCCTGCAAGGATCGATCGTTCAGGTTGATAACGACGCCAACAAAGAATACTACGGTTCACTTTTGACCAGTGAAGAAATGCTGAAACGCGAGCCCGGGACGAAGGAAGCCATAGAACTGGTCAGGTTCCTCAACAGCTTGATTTACCTGCAACCTGGTGAATGACAGGATCTCGATCGGGAGGAATTGAGAGTTTGTTCCAGCTGGTTAGCGATTTCGAACCCACCGGTGATCAACCGCAGGCCATAGAAAAACTCGTGGAAGGCGTCCTCAAAGGTTACAGGTTCCAGACGCTCATAGGTGTGACTGGCAGCGGCAAGACGTTCACGATGGCCAACGTGATCGCGCGCCTGAACAGGCCGGCACTGGTCATCTCGCCGAACAAGACTCTTGCCGCGCAGCTTTACGGTGAGTTCAAGTCGTTCTTCCCCAACAACAAGGTCGAGTATTTCATCAGTTACTACGATTATTACCAGCCAGAGGCGTACGTGCCCTCGAAGGACCTCTACATAGAAAAGAACGCAGATATCAACGACGTTCTTGTGCGCATGAGGATGTCCACGTTCAAATCCGTGAGAACGCGCAGGGACGTCGTCGTGGTGGCGAGCGTTTCCTGCATCTACGCCTCAGGCGATCCCACGGATTTCGACACGATGAACATCCAGCTGCACGTTGGTCAGAGGATCGAACCGTACGAAGTGGCACAGAAACTCGTGAGGATAGGTTACTCGAGGAGCAACGAGATCACTCTCAAAGGTTGTTTCAGGCTCGCGGGAGACGTGCTGGAGATATACCCAACTTACCAGGACGAGGCGATCCGCGTCGAGTTCTTCGGCTCCGTGGTGGAAAGGATAGAATCCTTCGACAAGCTGAACAGGACAACCATAGAGGATTATCAAAAGATCACGATCTACCCGGCTGTGGAGTTCATAACCACCGAGGAGAAACTCAGGCGCGCCATCGAATCGATCAAAGAAGAACTGCAGCAGAGGCTTGAAGAACTGAAAAAGCAGGGAAAGCTTCTGGAGATGCAAAGGCTCCAGCAGAGAACGATGCATGATTTAGAATTGCTGATGTCCGTAGGACACTGTCCAGGCATAGAGAACTACTCGCGGCACTTCGATGGACGTAGGCCGGGTGAGCCACCCTACACGCTCCTGGATTATTTTGACAAAGATTTCATCGTTTTCATAGACGAATCACACATCGCGGTACCGCAACTGAGGGCCATGTGGCGCGGGGAGTTCTCTCGAAAGAAGAATCTCGTGGACTACGGCTTTAGACTCCCTTCCGCTTACGACAACAGACCACTCACCTTCGAGGAGTTTCTGAAAAAGGTACCGCAGATCATCTTCGTCTCGGCGACGCCAGGACCTTTCGAGCTGCAGGTGAGCGAACAGGTTGTCGAGCAGCTGATCAGGCCAACGGGTCTCGTCGATCCGGAGGTCGAGGTGAGACCCACCAAGGGACAGATAGACGATCTCGTCTTCGAGATCAAGAAGGTCGTCGAGAGGGGTGAAAGGGCACTCGTGACCGTGCTCACGAAGAAAACGGCCGAAAGGCTCAGCGAGTATCTGACCGAACTGGGTATCAGATCGCTCTACATACATTCAGAACTGGACGCGATCGAGAGGATTGAAGTTCTCAAGAAGCTGAGGCGGGGAGATGTGGATGTCGTCGTTGGAATCAACCTTCTCAGGGAGGGACTGGATCTTCCTGAGGTGTCTCTCGTGGCCATCCTGGATTCGGATAAGGAAGGTTTCTTGAGATCGGAAACCACACTCATACAGATCATGGGCAGGGTGGCGAGGAACCTCAACGGTAAGGTGCTCATGTATGCAGACCGTGTCACGCCAGCGATGCAGAGAGCGATAGAAGAAACTAACAGGAGGAGACAGATTCAGATCGAGTACAACAAAAAGCACAACATAACTCCAAAGCCGATCATAAAGCCGCTGCAGATAGAAATATTCGAAAAGTTCATGGACGAGAAGCCCAAACTGGAGTACCTCGATCTCGTGAAGGATCTGAGTCTGGAAGAACGCATAGCGGTTCTGGAAGAAGAGATGTACAGGGCCGCGAGCGAGCTGAGGTACGAGGATGCTGCCGTGCTGAGGGACGAAATTTTCAGACTGCGGGAGGAGTTGAGGAAGAATGAAACCCATCTGTGAAGCTGCCAGAAGAGCTGGAGAAATCGCCATGGAGTTTTTCGAGAAAGAACTCTCGATAAAAACGAAGAGTATGAGGGCAGACGTTGTGACTCAGGCGGATGTGGAGTGTCAGAGGGTCATAGTCGAGGTCCTGAAGGCCCATTATCCGGATGCGATCTTCGTTCTGGAAGAAGGTTTTGAAGGGGGAAAGATACCTCACGGTGAGACTGTTTTCGTTGTGGATCCCATAGATGGAACACTGAACTATTCGCATTCTTTGCCCTACTTTGCGGTGAGTATAGCCAGGATGAGTCACGGAAGGATCGTCGAAGGAGCAGTCTACTTACCTTTCAGTGACGAAATGTTCTACGCAGAGGAAGGTAAGGGCGCATACCTGAACGGAAGACGCATCGTGAACGACAAGAAACCGAGCATGGATAGAGCCCTCCTGGTGACCGGCTGGCCGTACGATGAGGGCAAGATGGACTGGGCGTTGAGGAGTGTGGAGAAACTCAGCAAATTGTGTCAGGAGGTCAGGATCATAGGTTCGTCCGCCTTGGAACTCTGTTACCTTGCGTGTGGTAGGTTCGATGGTTACTGGGAGATCGCCCTGAAACCGTGGGATGTTGCCGCTGGCGTTCTGATCGCACGTGAAGCTGGGGTCGTCGTGGGAGGATTGAACGGGGAATTCGATCTCGAGAGTGGAGAAATAGTTGCAGCGACGTCCACACTGTTCGAGCAGTTGAGATCTGCTCTGATCGAGCTGTGAGACCGAAGATCGTTGTTGAAGGAACCGTTGGAGCTGGCAAGACCACCTTCATCGAGGTCGTTTCGAAAAGACTCGGTCTGAAACCTCTCTTCGAGCTTACAGATGAAAAGCTGGTTGATCTTCTCGCGTGCTTCTACGCGGACCCTGCGAAGTGGGGTTTTCACCTACAGATCTATTTTCTCACGAAAAGATTCCAGCAGATGGAACTGGCGAAGCAGATCGGAGATGTCGTCATGGACAGGAGTATATTCTGCGATCACATCTTCCCCACAGTACTTTTGAAGAGAAAGCAGATGAACCAGCTCGAGTACGAGATATACAGAGAAGTTCACCGGGAGTTTTTGAAGTATTCTGTCCCACCTTCCTTGATGGTTTATCTGCGCTGCTCGACTCGGACAGCGATAGAAAGGATCAAGAAGAGGGGGCGTGAGTGGGAACTCGCGATCGACGAGGATTACTGGTATAGCCTGAACGAGGAGTACGAAAGGTACTTTTCGGATTACGATCTGTCGAGTCTGCTGATCATCGATTCAGATTCCATGGACGAAGATTTCTTGGGTGCTGAAGAGGCTGTAATCTTCGCCTTGGAAGCAAAAGAAAAGGGAGTCTGGCTGTACGATGGGAACGAGATCAAAAGGAGGAATCGATGTGCTTGAAATCGTAGTCGAAGGAACGGTGGGAGCCGGTAAGACTGCGCTCGTTGAGATACTCGAAAAGGAATGGGGTATGAAGGGTTTCTACGAGATGAACGACGAGCTGGCCGATCAACTGCTGGAGAGGTACTATTCCGACCGACACAGATGGTGTCTCACCATGGAACTCTACTTTTTGCACAAAAGGTTCCTTCAGCTCCAGCAGGCGAACCGGACGGAGCGGGCGGTCATGGATCGATCGATGATAGGGGACTTCGTCTTCGTGAGGATGCAGAGGCACATGGGTTTCCTCCAGCCACTGGAATACACCATCTACGAGCAATTCTACCGGACCATGTCCACGATTTCACCGCGACCGAAGCTGCTCGTGTACATCAAATGCAGCGTTGAAACGGCTGTGAAACGCATCAGAAAGAGAGGTCGACCGTACGAGCTGAACGTTGAAGAACAGTATTGGGAACAACTGGTGAAGTTTTACGATGAAACCTTCTTCGATGGCCTGACAGGAAATGTGCTCATCATAAACGGTGACGAACTGGATTTCATTGAAAACGGCCATCACAAGCTACTCGTGCTCGAAGCCGTTCGGGAAAGTCTGAAGAACGAAGGCGTGCACTGGCTGGACAGCGGGGGACTCAGGGTTCTGGAGAACTGGTATAATAAAGTTTAGCTGGGTTTGAGGTGTGATCGGTTTGGAAAGGGAAAAATGGGTCATCGTTGGTGAAACGCTGAGGAAAGCGCGCGAAGCGCTCGGTTTAACGCTTGAACAGCTGTCACAGAAGACAGACATTCCCGTGTGGAAACTCAGATTGATAGAAGAAGGGCAGTTCGACAGGGTGGACGCACCCTTTTACGTCAGGCATTACATAAGGCTGTGTGCCCAGCAACTTGGTTTGGATGCGGATCAACTCATAGGTGCGGAAGATCTGTCGAAGGAACGCGTTGAACCGGAATCCAGACGGAAGGAATGTTCCACGGCTGGGTTCCTCAACACATTGATGATGGTCGTTTGCCTCATCGCTCTGGTGATGTTCATCTATTCTGCTGTTAAGTTTTTCGGTGTGCTGAACCAGCCGAGTGCAAAGCTCGTGAACACTGGAAATCAGGCGATTTTGCTGGACGGAAAACCCGTTGTGCCCGGTGAATCGGTCCTGCTGAAGGTTGGCAGCAGGTACAAGGTGGAGAACAACAAGGGTGGTTGCACGATAGTTACGATGAACAGACGGTGGGTGATAAGGGTCGAAAACTTCGAGGTGGTCCTGTGGGAGAGGTGAAGCAGCCCGAGCTGGTGAACCTCGTTATATTCATGTTCTCACAGTACGTGGATTACTGGGTGGAGGCTTTGAGACCCGAGCTCGAGCTGGCGTTTGGGAAAATAGATTACATTTCGAAGAAATTGCCGTTCAGCATCTACACGAGCTATTACGACACGGAGCTGGGTTCGGATCTCTGGGGTGTGCTGATGAGCTTCGAGGAGCTGATCCATCCGTCGTTGCTCGCGGATGTCAAGATGTACACGAACGAACTGGAGAAGAAGTACAGCGTTGAAGGAAAACGGAAATTCAATCTCGATCCGGGGTACGTGCACCATTCGAACTTCGTTCTCGCTTCAACGAAATCCTGGGGAAACAGGGTGTATTTGAAAAACGGTATCTACGCTGAGGTGACCTTGCTGTATCTGTCTGGAGAGTTCAAGCACTGGGAATTCACTTATCAGAACTACAGGGATGAGGAGTACAAGCAGGAACTGAAGAAGATCAGAGACCTTTACATGAAGAAAAGGAAGCGTTTCTTGAAGGGTGAGATCGATGAGAATAGGAATAAAGGTTTTGGGTTGTCCGAAGAACGAGGCAGATTGCGATGTCCTGGAGGCGATCCTTCGGAGCAAGGGCCATGAAATAGTCAGCAATGTTGACGAAGCGGACGTCGTGATCTTAGATACGTGCTGTTTCATAGAGGATGCGAAGAAGGAATCGATAGATGAGATCCTTGATTTCATAGAGTACAAAAAAAGAAAACCTTTCTTCCTCTGCGTGAAGGGTTGCCTCGTACAGCGGTACGCACGCCAGCTCGTTGAAGAACTCCCCGAGGTGGACGCCTGGTACGGTGTAGTTTCACCCCAGCGCATCGCCGAGGCCCTCGAACAGGGAGTCACCTATCTGGTGGGAGAACCCGAGGCGGTCTACGATTGTGCTCCACGTTCGAAGTTCGGCAGCTACGCTTATGTCAAGATCGCCGATGGTTGTGACAGGAGCTGCACTTTCTGCGCGATCCCTTCGTTCAAGGGCGGGTTCAGAAGTCGCAGTGTCGAAAGTATAGAAGCGGAAGTACGGGAATTGGTGAAAGGAAACGTCAAAGAGATCGTTCTCGTCGCTCAGGATACAACCGCCTATGGTGTCGATCTGTACGGCAGACCTTCCCTGCCTCGCCTTCTGAAGACTCTCGACAACATCGAGGGTGATTTTCGCATTAGGGTCATGTACATGCACCCAGACCATTTCGATGAAGAGATACTCGACACTTTCTGCAACACACAGAAGGTTCTGCATTATTTCGATCTACCCGTTCAGCACGGAAGCGATGAGATACTCGCAAAGATGGGGAGGATCAGAAAGAGTGACCAACTTCTAAACCTGATTTCTTCGATACGCAGAGTTCTACCCGATGCGGCGATAAGATCGAGCGTCATCGTCGGATTCCCGGGAGAGAAGGAGAAAAACTTCGAAGAACTTCTGGATTTCCTGAAAGCGGCGAAATTCGAAAGGCTCGGATGCTTCACCTACTCAGATGAAGAGGGAACTTCAGCGAGCAGAATGAATGAGAAGGTCGATGAAGAGATCGCGAAAGAGAGGCTGGAAGAAGTTCTTTCGCTTCAGTCGGAGTTGGCGAAAGAGAGCCTGTCCAGGTTCGTCAACAAAGAACTCGAGGTTCTCGTGGAGAAAGCGGCCAGGAACCACTACATAGCCAGATCTCACCTCGATGCACCGGAGGTGGACGGGATAGTCAAAGTTCGCAAAAGCAAGAGACTGAGTCTGAGATCTTACCATCGCGTCAGAGTGATCGACACCGATGGTTTCGATTTCGAGGGGGTAGCACTATGAACGTGCCGAACATCGTCACACTCTCGAGGCTCGTACTGACTGTACCCGTTTTCCTTGCGATCCAAGCGGGTGCGTGGAAGTTAGCACTGTTTTTCTTCGCACTGGGTGCCCTGACCGATTATCTCGACGGACTGCTCGCGAGAAAGTTGAACCAGGTGACCAACCTTGGCAAGGTGATCGATCAGATCGTGGACAAGGTTTTCGTCAATTCCACACTGATAGCACTGATACCTTTCGTTCCTGCCTGGCTGGTGGCGTTCATCGTGGCGAGGGACACGCTCGTGAGTGCGGTCAGAATCCTGGCGGCCGGTAAAGGAACGATCGTGCAGGCGAACGTGTACGGGAAGGTGAAAACCGTTGTTCAGATGACACTCATAGTCGCGGTTCTTCTGTTCAGAAGCTTCTCCGTTTCTGCGATCGTGGTGGAAGTGATATTGATCTATCTGTGTGCGTTCTTCACGATGTTGTCGGCCATCGTCTATCTTTACCAGAACAGGAAAATGCTGGGGGGATGAAACGTGCGAACCTTCATCGCGATCGACGTGAACGACGCTGTGAGGGATGTGTCTCAGCAGGTCATCGAGAAGCTCATGAGGAGAGGATTCAAAGCGAACTGGGTCAGCAGGGAGAACGTCCATCTGACTCTGTTCTTCCTCGGGGAAGTGGATCCGAAGAGGATCGATCAGGTCGCTGAACACATCTCCCACAGAATTCGAGGTTTTCCTTCTTTTTCTTTCGTCGTCGAGAAGGTTGGATACTTCGCCCGGAACAACCAGCCCAGGGTGATCTGGCTCGGTGTGAAGGCGAACCAGCTCCTGTACAAACTCTACGAGGAGACGAAAGCTGAGCTCGTCAAGCACAACTTCAGTTTTGAGGAGAAGTTCTCACCCCACATAACCATCGGCAGAATCAAGGATTTTCCACCAGCCTGGCAACCGCTCGTGGAGGACATAACCTACGATCCGATAGTCGTCGCTGTGGATCGGATCGTCGTGTACTCATCGACGCTGACACCCTCAGGTTCGATCTACCGTAAGGTTTACGAGTGTCTCTTCGAAGGAGGTCTGATCAAGCATGGCTGAGAAGGAACAGAAAGAAAAGCTCGAGGTTCTTGAGAAGGCTATCAAGAAAATCGAAAGCAACTACGGTAAAGGTTCGATCATGATACTGGGAGAAGAGGCGCAGGTTGCTCCTGTGGAGGTCATATCCACCGGCTCACTCGCGCTGGACATAGCAACCGGTGTGGGAGGCTATCCCAGGGGAAGGATCATAGAGATCTTCGGACCGGAAGCCAGCGGTAAGACCACTCTCGCACTTCACGCCATAGCTGAGGCACAGAAAGCCGGGGGCGTCGCCGCAATAATAGACGCTGAACACGCTCTCGATCCGCTCTACGCCAAAGCGCTCGGGGTGGACCTGAAACGTCTGCTCATCTCCCAGCCGGATTACGGTGAGCAGGCTCTCGAGATCGTCGATGAACTTGTGAGAAGCAATGCGGTCGATCTGATCGTCGTCGATTCTGTGGCGGCTTTAGTTCCCCGTTCCGAAATCGAAGGCAGCATGGGTGAGATGCAGGTTGGTCTCCAGGCCCGTTTGATGTCTCAGGCTTTGAGGAAGATCGCCGGCAGCGTGAGCAAATCCAAAGCCGTCGTGATCTTCACGAACCAGATAAGGATGAGGATCGGGGTGATGTTCGCCAACCCCGAAACCACCACGGGAGGCCTCGCGCTGAAATTCTACGCGACCATGAGGATCGAAGTCAGAAAGGCTGACACGATCAAGGACGCGACGGAATCGATCGGCATCACAGTTACGGCGAAGGTGGTCAAGAACAAGGTGGCCCCACCGTTCAAAAAGGCCGATCTGGACATCATATTCGGCAAAGGGATCGTGAGGGAGAACGAGCTGTTCAATTTGGGTGTGGCCGAGGAAATCATACAGAAGAAAGGAAGCTGGTTCTTCTACGTCGCGGATGATGGGAAAGAGTACACACTCGGACAGGGTAAGAGCAACGTTGTGCTCTTCCTCGCCCAGAATACAGACATCGCCATGGAGATAGAGAGGAAGATAAGGCAGAAGTACAATTTGCCGATGGGTGAAAGAAATGCAGCTAAATGACGCGCTGAAATATGCGAAGAGATTGCTGAAGTTCAGAGTGAGATCCCGGGCTGAGATCAGAGACAGGCTCTCGATGAAGGGCTTCGATCCAGAAACGATCGAAGCCGTGATAGATCGTCTTGAAAAATCGGGTTTCCTCGACGATGAGAAGTTCGCCTATCTCTACGCCAGCGATATGCTTGTTGTTCACGGTTATGGACCTGTCAGGATAAAGATGAAGTTGAAGCAGCTCAAGGTGGACGGTGAGATCATCGATAGGGTGCTGAAAAGGGTCATGCAGGAAACGGACGTAAGGCAAGTGATGAAGAAACTTCTTGAAAGTCGAAAACTCTCCGGCCATGAAGCGAGAGAATTTCTCTTTCGCCGGGGTTTCACAACGAAAGAAATAGATTTGCTCGAAGAAGGAGGTGCTGAGACATGACGCTGGTTGTTGCTGTGATCTGTGCATTTGCAGGTCTGTTCTTCGGATATTTGATAGCGAAATCGAACATAGAAAAGGCCTACAAGCGTGCGCAGAAGGATGCCGAGAGCATCATCAAGAAGGCGGAACAGGAGATAGCTGAGATGAAGAGGAAAGCGATCATCGAGGCGAGGGAAGAGGCGCACAGACTGAAAGAAGAGATCGAATCAGACCTGCGGAGAAAGGAACAGGAAATACGAGCGATAGAAGAAAGGCTTTTGAAAAGGGAAGAAATGCTCTCTCGAAGAGAGGAAGCCGTTGAGAAGAAGGAAGCGTCTCTGGAATCTTTGAGGGTACAGCTCGAAGCCGCGAAAAGGAAGATCGAGCAGAGGGAGAAGGAACTCGACGAGAAGTTCACACAACTCGCCGGTATGACCGTGGAAGATGCGAGGAAGATCGTGCTCGAAGAGGCTCGGAACAGGTATGAACACGATCTTGCGCTCATGTTCAAGCAGATCAAAGAGCGCTACGAGGAAGAAGCTGAAAGGGAGGCGAAGAGGATCATCGCAACCGCTGTGCAGCGTTACGCGCCCGAATACATAGGTGAGATAACTGTTTCCACCGTCAGCCTTCCGAACGATGAGATGAAAGGAAGGATCATAGGTCGAGAGGGAAGAAACATCAGAGCCTTCGAAAAGATCACGGGTGTCGACCTGGTGATCGACGATACTCCTGAAGTCGTCGTGCTTTCGAGTTTCAATCCCATCAGGAGAGAGATCGCGCGCATCACGCTTGAAAAACTCGTCGCCGATGGTAGGATACATCCTGCGAGGATCGAAGAAATGTACGAGAAAGCCAAACAGGAAGTGGAAAAAGCGATCAGAGAAGCCGGCCAGGAAGCCGCTCTGAAGGTTGGTGTGACGGGGATACATCCAGAGCTCATCAAGCTCCTGGGCAAACTCAAATACAGGACCAGCTACGGTCAGAACGTGCTCGCGCACTCCATAGAAGTCGCGCAACTCGCAGCGCTCATGGCCGAAGAGCTGGGACTCGATCCGGAGAAGGCCAAACGTGGAGGTCTGCTGCACGACATAGGCAAGGCGCTCGATCACGAAGTTGAAGGTTCGCACACAGAGATAGGCGCCGAAATAGTGAAACGCTACGGTGAACCTGAATACGTCGTGAATGCGATCATGAGTCATCACGGAGAAGTCGAACCTTCCTGCCCCGAGTCGGTCTTGGTGGCTGCAGCGGACGCACTTTCGGCGGCGAGACCAGGTGCCAGACGTGAGGACCTTGAAAACTACATCAGACGCTTGGTGAAGATGGAAAAGATCGCGATGAGCTTCAAGAACGTTGAGAAAGCTTACGCGATACAGGCAGGTAGGGAAGTGAGGGTCATCGTCGAGCCCGACAAGGTGGACGATGCCGAGGCAGAAAAGATGGCCTACGAAATTGCGAAGAGGATAGAAGAAGAGGTGGAATATCCGGGAGTTTTGAAGGTGGTCGTCATAAGGGAGAAGAGGTCCGTGGCTTATGCGAAATGAGGGGGGACGTTCGTCCCCCTTTTTTCATGGGGTGGTGCTGTGTATTTTGAGAAAGAAAAGGCTAAGCACCGACTCTCGCTGACAAGACCCGCTCTGCTACTGATAGACCTTCAGAAGTATTTTTGCCAGAAAGACGGGAAAGCCTACCTCGCTGGTGTCGAAAGAATGCTCCCAGTCGCACAAAAGCTCTTGAAAATCTTTGTAAACAAGGAGCTGCCCGTGATCGTAACGATCCACAGAGGAAACAGCCCATCCATGGTCAAATGGTGGAACAACTCCATCGAAGATGATCAAGCAGAGCCGTGTTTAGATTGTACGGGTGCCATCCTCCTTTACAAGGACTCTTACGATGCGTTCCACATGACGAATCTGGAAGAGATACTCAGGGAGAAGAAGGTGGAACAGATAGTCTTGGGAGGAGTCATGACGCATCTGTGTGTTGAAACAACGGCGAGGAGTGCTTTCGTCAGAGGGTTCGATGTGGTCGTCGTTGAAGACGCATGCTGGGACAAGGAAGATTGGTACCATTTTGCCTCCTTGAAAAATTTGGCGCACGGTTTTGCTGTCATCGCGAATTCGGGTGAACTGATATGCGCGTTGGAATCGTTGGAGCCGGTCCGGCAGGCGTAACGGCGGCAGTTTTTCTGAGTAGATACGGTGTCGAAGTGACGGTCTTCGAGAAAGAAGAGGTTGGAGGTCTCATAGTGAACGCGTGGCGGATCGAGAATCTGCCCGTGCTTTCACCGTGCAGTGGAGAAGATCTCGTGAAGGTGCTGAAAGAAAGGCTTGAAGAAAGCGGATCCAGGCTGATCCACGAAGAAGTGCTCAGCGTACACGAAAGGTCCGTAAGAACCGTTTCAGCCACCTACGACTTCGATGGCATAATCGTTGCAACGGGAACGAAACCTAAGAGGATCGAAGAGTTCGAGGTGAATCAAAACGTGGTCTACGAATTCAAAAGGTTGCCCCGCGGGATCAAATCGCTCGCCATCTACGGTGCGGGAGACGTTGCGTTCGATGGAGCTTTGAAAGCGAAACACGTGGGAATCAGTGAGGTTCACATCTTCAGCAGATCCGATCGAATGAAGGCAGTGCCAAGATTGGTGCAGCTGGCATCTGATCTGGGTGTTCGTTGTCATCAAGCCGAACCGATACGGGCCGTTGAAGGGTTTGGAGGAAGGGTGAAACTGTTCACGGACGTTGGAAGTTACGATTTTGATGCCCTGCTCATCTGCATAGGAAGGGTTCCAAACGTTCCTGTCATTACGAAACCCTCGCAGCGAGTCCACGTGGTGGGTGATGCGAGTGGAAGTTTCAGACAGCTTGCGATCGCCATGGGACAGGCGGTCGATGCCTGTATGAAGATCCTCCAAGGAGGGTGGTGCTCTTGAGAGTGCTGGCCGAGTACGGTAGAGAAGACATCGCGGTCGTTTATCTGGGTGAGACTTCGAAAGGAAGTCTCGTCGAGTTCGTCGAGGCGTTGCAACCACCGTTTCCCGTCAGTGAAAAGTGGGTGTTGATCGTTTCCACATTGAAAGGCTGTCCCATCAGGTGCAAGATGTGCGATGCGGGCGGATACTACGAAGGAGTGCTGGACGAGGATGAAATCATGGAGCAGCTACAATACATGATCGAGCGGAGGTTTCCCGACGGGAATGTCAGCAGCAAGAAGTTCAAAATACAGTTTGCACGCGTCGGAGAACCTGCTCTCAACGAAAACGTGCTCACCGTTCTGGAAAAATTGAGTGGTTATCGTAACTTGATACCGTGCATTTCGACAGTTGCCCCCGCCGGCCGTGAGAACTTTTTCGAACGATTGCAGCTCGTAAAAGACGAACACTACAGGGGACGTTTTCAACTGCAGTTCTCCGTACATTCAACAGACGAAGAGCAGCGAAACCGGCTCATGCCCGTCAGAAAGTGGTCGCTGGAACAGATCGCCGAGTACGGTGAGAAGTTCGTGAAGGAGAACGATCGAAAGATCACTTTGAACTTCGCCGTGTCGGAAGGATCCATTCTGGACGCCCGCAAAATTCTGAAGATCTTCTCCAAGGAGAAGTTTCTCGTGAAGGTGACGCCTGTCAATCCAACGCACAACGCTCAGCGAAACGGATTGAAGTCCGATGTGGATGTGACCACCGGGATGCCCATCAAACATCGGAAGTTCGTGGAAGAACTTAGAGACAGCGGTTTTGAAGTGATTCTGAGCGTTGGACATCTCGAAGAAAACAAGATCGGTAGCAATTGTGGCATGTACATTCGAAGACACCTGTCGGAACGTCTCGAAAATCCCTGCGCGTACACTTACTTGAGTGCGCAAATACAGTCTTCTCAAGGTGCTGAGAGAAAAACTATCTCTGCCGAACGGTGAGGGGAGAACACCCCTATCAAAAAGCACTGAACGTCGACATCACGCATGGGGCACTATCGTGTCCTGAAGACTGACCTTTCGTGCGGTGAAGCATGGCATCGTGCACTCGTCGAGGAGCACGAAATGGGTTTGAAAGTGAGACAGTGATCCGGCCCAACCTGCGGTAACGGTCCGTATCAAGTGGGCCGTGACAGGGTATCCACGAAAGCTTTGAACAGTGGATGCGGTCTTCCAACCTTCGTTTTCAGTTCCGGATGGTACTGTATGCCTATGAAGAAAGGATGATCTTCGAGTTCGATCGCTTCGATGAAGTTCGATTTGGCGCTGATGGTCAGTTTGTAACCCTTTTCACCAGGCATTTTGAACAGCTCGGGGAACTGATCGTAGTTCACCTCGTAGCGGTGTCTGTGCCTTTCTGTGGTTTCTTCGATGCCACCGTATATCTGCCAGAGTTTTGTTCCACTGAAGATGCGCATGGGTTGCGCGCCGAGTCGCATCGTTCCGCCAAGCTGCAAGATTTTCTTCTGTTCCTCCATGAGCGTTATCACCGGGTAGGGTGTGTCGGGATCGAACTCTGTAGAGTTGGCCTGTCTGTAACCCATGACGTTCCTCGCGAACTCGACCACCATCAGTTGCATGCCGAGACAGATGCCGAGTATGGGTTTACCGTGTTCTCGCGCGTACTGTATGGCTTTGATTTTCCCCTCGATGCCCCTTTTACCGAATCCACCGGGCACGATCAGACCGTCGAACCTAGAGAGGACATCGCAAACTTGTTCGTAGTTCATACTCTCCAAGTTCTGGGCGTCGATCACCGTGGGTTTGATACAACCTGACAGGAATATGGACTCTATGATGCTCTTGTAGGCGTCGTCTGTTCCGAGGTATTTCGCGATCAACGCTATTCTGTATTGCTTGAATTCTTTCGGATAGTCCCAGCTGAACTTCGTATCGTCGATGATCAGGTTGAGTTTTCTTGCGACCTTTCTGTGGACATCGAGATTCTTGAGCAGTTCAACTATCGAATAGACGTTCGGAACGTCTGGCAGATTTATGACCATGTCCTGAGGCACTCCACCGAACAGGGCCACCTTCTTTATCGTCTCCGGGTTGACCGGCGTTTCCGTCCTGACTACGATCATGTCCGGGTTGAGCCCAGCCCTCCTGAGCAACTGGACCGATTGCTGTGTGGGCTTGGTCTTGAACTCGTTTGAGGTTTTCAAATAAGGAACGTAGGTGACGTGGATGAACATGAAATCTCCGAAGGGTTTCTCCAGGGCGAGCTGTCTGACGCTCTCCAGGAACACCTCACTCTCTATATCGCCGACCGTACCTCCAATTTCGATGACGTTCACTTCTCCCTCCAGTGACTCTATTCTGTGCTTTATCTCGTCGGTGACGTGCGGTACTATCTGCACGGTCGAACCAAGATAGCCTCCGTCCCTCTCCCTCTTGACGATTGTCGAATATATCTGACCCGCCGTTATGTTGTTCCTCCTGCTCATGTCCTCGCCGAGGAACCTCTCGTAATGACCCAGATCCAGATCCGCTTCGTAACCGTCTTCGGTGACGAACACCTCACCGTGCTGGTTGGGATTCATCGTGCCCGCATCGACGTTGAGGTAAGGATCTATCTTCAACACGTTCACCTTCACACCGCATTCCTTCAACAACCTGGCCAGCGACGCGCAGAATATTCCTTTACCAACGCCGCTGAGCACTCCACCTGTTACGACGATGAACTTCTTCACAGAGATCCCTCCAGGACAGCTTTGGCCAGACTCTCCTCACCCTTCGATTTCAGAAACTCCACGAGTTTGTCGCGGGTTGGACTCGCGCTGGAACTTCCCACTTTCGTCACAGCCAGTGCGGAAGCTGCGACGGCGAGCTTCAGTGCATCCCTGACGTTCATTTTTTTCAGCTTCGCGAGGATGTAAGCGGCGTTGAACGCATCTCCCGCCCCAGTGGTGTCGACGACTTCCACATCGTAGGCATCGACGTGGTAGGACATCTTTTCCGTGTACAGGGTCGCACCCTTTCCACCGAGCTTCACGACTACCTCCTCCACCCCCACGTTCAGGAGCTTTTTCACGGCCTTTTCGATCTCGGTTTCCTTGGTCATTCTCAAAAGTTCGAGTTCGTTCGGTGCGACGGTGTCTGCGTACGCGAGAGTCTGTAGTTCGATCGTCTCAGAAAAGCCCGCAGGATCAACGAAGACATATTTTCCATTTCTCTTCGACATCATGATGACTTCCTGCGCCGTCTCGCTTGGGATACCCATCTGAACGAAGACGGCTTTGCACCTTTCGAGAAAGGTCCAGTCGATCTTGTCGGGAGTCAGATGTGCGTTCGCACCCAGTATGTGGAACATGGTGTTTCGCCCGTTCGATTCAACCACGATGAACGTCTTTCCTATCTGTTCTTCACAGCTCTGGATCGAATCGATGCCGACACCGTGTTTTTCCAGCCGTTTGAGCACGGTCTGAGAGACCGAATCGGTTCCGATCATCGCGACGAGCTGGCACGGAACGTTCAGTTTCGCCAGGGCGATCGCGGTGTTGGCGCCTTTCCCACCTATATCCGTGAAGGTCTTCGTGCACAGATGGTTTTCTCCGATATGTATTCGTTCGACGTAGAGGAACGTGTCGATGTTGATCTTACCAAACACTGTAACGCTCATGGACTCATCTCCTTTTTTTATTTTTTTCAGAGAAGTTGCATCAGCACCTCAGCGAAAGAGCTGAGGTTCACATCGAATTTGGCGTCTGCGAGCTCGTCCAGCCCGGTCCTGTCCTTGTTGACGATGATGAGTCCTGCGCCGTGCTTCTTTGCGATGACGGGCAGCTGTGCCGCAGGATAGACCAAAAGGGAGCTTCCCATAACGATCATCAGATCACAGTTCTGTGCGTAACGCATGGCTTCGTCCAGGGCATGTACGGGTAAGCTCTCGCCAAAGAAGACGATGTTCGGTCTGATCAATCCATCGCAACCACAACGGGGTATCGTGTCGGAGTCCAAAATCTTTTTTACCTGCTCGAGTGTGTAAGGTTTTTCACATTCCATGCAGTGATATTCGAAGATGCTCCCATGGAGTTCTATCACTTTTTTGTTGCCTGCCTTTTGATGCAATCCATCTATGTTCTGTGTGATGACGGCTTCTATCAAGTTTCTGCGCTCCAGCTCGGCCAGCAGAAGGTGCGCCCTGTTTGGCTGCGCCTCACTCATGGGGAGGAGCGCTTCCTTCCAGAATCGGTAGAAACCTTCTGGATCACTCAAGAAGTAGTCGATATCGAAAACGTACTCAGGGTATTTCGAGTACAGCCCGTTTGGACTCCTGAAGTCGGGGATACCGCTGTCGGTGCTTATGCCTGCTCCAGTGAGCACAACCACTCTGCGTGAAGTTTTTATTTTTTCGACCAGTTCTCTCTCCGTCACGGTCCTTCACCTTTTCTGAACACGACTCGAGGGAAACTCATCGAGCCGGTGGGTTTCCAGTAGATCTGATTGTTCAGAGCTTTAGTCGGAGTCGGTTCCACGGACAGCACGATCGCATCCTCTGGAAGAACCACGACGATCTCTGAATCGGCCACAGCGTTGATCGACAGATCTTTCAGGCCGGTATCAACCACGTCGTTTTCAACGAGCGCCACGTTTGAAAGGGTGGCTTTTTCAACCACTTCCAATATTCCGGATCGTTCGGTAACGGTCGATTCCATCGAGACGACCTCGATCTGCCTTCCAACCCTCTTGCTGACCTCGGCGAAATATTGCTTGAACTGTTCGATTGAACCCTGTTTGTAATTCTGCAGGTACTGATTTTGTTTTGCCGAATCTTTGAAGAAAAGGCCGGCCGTGGTCGTGAAAGTAGCGTTGCCGGCGTAATCGTACTCCATCCTGCTCCTGTAATAGACGATCTCAAAGGCCGGCCGCTGCAGGAACACGCCGATCAACTGCATGACCGTGAAGAAGAGTATGAAAGCGATCAAAAGGTAAAGCAAAGTTCGTTGATTCAATCGTTCGGCCTCCCAAGATATGTTAACACAATCACTCCGCCTGCACGATGACCTTCGTCCCAGTCCTGACGTTTTTCAGCAGATCTAATCCTTCTTTGACTTTCCCGATGACGTTCACCGCACTCGCGGGCCTGATCTTGTCATCGCTTATTGGAGTCTTACCGAAGAAGATGCATATGGCCCTTCCCGGGATCCAGAAAGCCACGTCACCCTCTTCAACCACGTCTTTGCTGTTCTCCTCGACGGAGAGACGTACGGGTGTTTCGAAGTATATCTCGTCACCCCAGCGGTTCGCAACAGATTTGATCGGAAGTTCTTTCGCAATGGCCTCGATCGTCAGAGGCGCTTTCTTCTCGTCGAGTTCGGCCACGCACTCGACCTGTCCGAAGATGAATCTCAGTTTCATAGCATCTCACCTCCCGTCCAAGAATTTTAGAGCAAACGCTCGGCAAATTCAACAATTCTGCGGTTTGACTTCCACCCAATCCTTTGAAGAGGATGGGATTTTTCGTGTCGTGTGCCCAGCTCACACTCCTTAACCCACCGGGCTGGCGAAGGTCTTTACTCCTATCTTTTTCGGTCTTTCAAGATTTTTACCACGCGAATGAAGATAACCCACCTTTTCACCACGATTCCATGAATGGAGTGTGCTTTCTGGCTTGCGTTATGTAAAATGGTTCTAAGGAGGGAAACGTTGGGATGCGGGTGCCCCTCTTCGATATGACCAGGCAGTACGAAACACTCAAAGAAGAGCTACTCGGCGCGGTTGATGCTGTCTTCAGCTCGGGCAGAATGATCATGGGGGAGAACGTCAAAGCGTTCGAGCGGGAGATGGCGGACTATCTGGGCGTGAAGCATGCGATAGGAGTGGCCAACGGTTCCGATGCACTGTACATAGCGGTGAGGTCGCTGGGTATCAAAAGCGGAGATTTCGTCATCACGACTGCCTTCACGTTCTTCGCCACGGCGAGCTGCATAACCAGAAACGGTGCCACACCCATTTTTGTGGACATAGACGAGCGTACTTTCAACATCGATCTGGATCAGGTCGAAAGCGTTCTGGAGAATCATCCATCGCGGGAGAGGATCAAGGCGGTGATACCGGTTCATTTGTTCGGACGGACGGTGGACCTGGAGAGGTTGAAGCGCATCAGGGACAAATACGGCGTCAGGATCGTGGAGGATTGCGCTCAGTCGGTCGGTTCCACGTGGCGTTTCTCCGATGGCACGGTGAAAAAGAGTGGCAGTGTCGGCAACATCTCCACGCTCTCTTTCTTTCCAACGAAAAATCTTGGCGCCCACGGTGATGCTGGCATGATCCTCACCAACGACGACGATCTGGCAGAATTCTGCAGGATCTTCAGGGTCCACGGCGCCAGGGTGAAGTACTTCCACGAAATCGAAGGGATCAACAGCAGGCTCGATGAAGTGCAGGCCGCAATACTGCGTGTGAAGCTCAGAAGGCTGGACGAGTACCACAGGCGCAGAATAGAACTTGCCAGGCTGTACAGCGAACTTTTTGAAAGACACGGCTTGACAGACCGCATCGTGTGTCCTCCCGTGGGCAAAGACTTCGAATGCGTTTTTCACCAGTACGTGATAAGGGTGAAGAATGGGCACAGGGACAGGTTGAAGTCTTATCTGGAATCGCGTGGTGTAGAGACGGCGATTTACTATCCACTCGGTCTTCACAGACAGCGGTGTTTTTCACATCTGCCGGCCGTCAAGCTCGAGAAGACGGACAGAGCTTGTGCAGAAGTTCTCGCCCTGCCGATGTTCCCGGAACTTCGCGAAGAAGAGGTCGAATACGTCGTAGAGTGTATCAGGGATTATTTTGAGGGGGAATGTGCATGCTGAGGGACAGAATCATCAACAAGACTGCAGTTGTGGGTGTGATAGGTCTGGGCTATGTGGGCCTTCCACTCGCGGTGGAGAAGGCGAAGGCGGGTTACACGGTCATAGGGTTCGACATTCAGAAGGAACGTGTGGATAAGGTGAACCGTGGAGAAAACTACATCGGTGATGTGGTGCCTGAGGATCTGGAAAGGCTCGTGAAGGAGGGCAAACTGCGTGCGACCGACGATTACGATGAGCTTGCCCAATGCGACGTGGTCGCCATCTGTGTTCCAACACCCCTCGACGAATTCAAACAGCCCGATCTCACTTACGTCGTGAACACATCGAAAGAGATCGCATCGAGGTTGCACAGAGAAATGCTCGTGGTTCTCGAATCGACAACTTATCCTGGCACCACCGAGGAAGTCGTCAAGCCGATCTTGGAATCGAGTGGCTTGAAATGCGAAGAGGACTTCTATCTGGCCTTCAGCCCGGAGAGGGTCGATCCAGGAAACTTGCTTTACAAAACCAAGAACACACCCAAGGTTGTGGGTGGGGTGGGGAAGAAATCTGCAGAACTCGCGAAGCTGCTCTACGAGAGTGTGCTCGATGCACCGGTTTTTGTGGTCTCCTCGGCGAAGGCCGCGGAGATGACAAAAATACTTGAAAACACGTTCAGAATCGTCAACATCGCTCTGGCCAACGAGATGGCGATCATCGCGGAGAAGATGGGGATAAACATATGGGAGGTCATAGAGGCAGCCTCGACGAAACCTTTCGGGTTCATGCCTTTCTATCCCGGTCCAGGCGTTGGGGGTCACTGCATCCCGATAGACCCGTTCTATCTCACGTACAAAGCGAGGCAGTACGATTACCACACCAGGCTCATCGAACTTGCAGGTGAGATAAACGACTCGATGCCCTCGTACGTCGTGAACAGGATCATGAAGTTGCTGAACCAGAGGAAGAAGTGTCTGAACGGTGCACACGTTTTGCTCGTCGGGATAGCGTACAAGGGCGATGTGGACGATGTGAGAGAATCCCCCGCCCTCAAAGTGCTCAAGCTTCTGGAAGAAGAACAGGCTGAGGTTGTGGTGGTTGACCCCTACGTAAAATCTTTCAAATGGAAAGGTTCAGAAAGGAACACAGTACCACTGACGGCGGACCTGGCACGATGGGCCGACATAGCCGTCATAACGACCGCACACAGAAAACGCATCGATTACAGAATTCTGGTGGAAAACTGTTCATTGATCTTCGATACGAAGAACGTTCTGAAGAGTTTCAATCTCCAGGGGCCAAACATCGTGGTGCTTTGAGGGGGTGAGGTTGTGGGCAGGTTCGTGCTGAGTTTGCTGGCAGGGGCAGGCTCGATGGTCTTAGCAGTCTCATTGATGTTCTACGTGCTCAAAAAAGACACGGGTAACGAGAGGATGAGGCAGATCCACGCAGCGATCAAAGAGGGTGCTCTGGCGTATTTGAAAAGGCAGAACAGGACCCTCGCGGTTTTCGTCCTGGTCATGGCGATCGTGCTTGGAGCTGTTGGAAGCTTTCTCAAGGGAACCAGTATAGGCCTATCCATGGCGATCGCCTACGTGCTGGGTTCCGTGTGTACGACGCTCGCCGCCTACATAGGTATGCGAGCGGCAGTTGAGGCGAACGTCAGAGTTGCGGCTGCGGCACAGAAAGGTTTGAAGGCGGCGTTCCCGGTTGCGTACTACGGTGGAGCGGTCATGGGTCTCTTCGTGGTAGGCATATCCTTACTCGGGATTTCGTTGCTGTTCTTCGTGTTCAAGGTGTTGCTGGGCTGGCCAGATCCTGATGCGGCGAGTGTTGTGCTCGGTTTCAGCTTTGGAGCCAGCGCGCTGGCGTTGTTCGCCAAGGCCGGTGGGGGAATCTACACCAAAACGGCCGACATCAGCGCCGATCTGGTGGGGAAGGTTGAGCTCGGGATAGCCGAAGACGATCCGAGAAATCCAGCAGTCATAGCGGACAACGTGGGAGACAACGTTGGAGATGTCGCGGGTATGGGTGCAGATCTGACAGATTCCTACATCGCGAGCGTTGTCGCGACGATGATCATCGGAGCGGAGATCGCGAACGAAACGCTCACCGTGTTACCTTTGACCATAGCGGCGGCTGGTCTGTTCGCTTCGATGCTGGCCCTCATCTTCGTCGCGCGCAGCATCAAAAGGAGTCCGGGTCAGGCACTGAACCTTGGAACATTCTTGACCTGCCTCATCTTCGTCGTGCTGCTCTTCCTGGTGACGCGCTTTTCAAACCTTGAAGGAAATTCGTGGCTCGGCGTGTTTTTGCCAACGCTCGCCGGTCTGGGTGCGGGCGTGGCGATAGGATTGACCTCGGATTACTTCACCTCCATAGAGAAGAAACCTACCAGGACGATCGCTGAAGCGTCCGTCACGGGTACAGCCATAAACATACTGATGGGCTTTTCTTACGGTTTGATCAGCATCGTTCCGCCAATTCTGTGCATAGCTGCCGCGACGATCGCCGCCTGGTACCTCGCGAAGGCTTTCGGCATCGATCCGTTCTACGGCATAGCGTCTGCCGCACTCGGAATGCTGTCCATCGTGGGTACGATCATCTCCGCCGACGCTTACGGGCCCATCTCGGACAATGCCAAAGGTGTTGCGGAGCAGTCTGGTCTCGGCGAAGACGTTGTTGCCGTGACGGACATGCTGGATGCCGCTGGGAACACTTCGAAAGCGATAACGAAAGGTTTTGCCATAGGATCGGCTGCACTGACCGTGCTGGCACTGTTCGCCGCCTATGCACACTTGGTTGACATCACAACGCTGGATCTGATGTCTCCTCAAGTCATCTCAGGAATATTCATTGGGGCCATGATGCCGCCATTGCTGTCGGCCATGTTGATACTCGCAGTCAGCAAGAACTCTGAAAGGATGATAGAGGAGATAAGAAGACAGTTCCGTGAAATACCTGGTCTTGCGGAAGGCAAGGCGAAACCAGACTACGCGAAGTGTGTGGACATTGCGACCGCCGGGGCCCTGAAAGAATTGTTGCTTCCGGGCATAGTCGCGATCGTGGCTCCCGCGCTCACACTCGTGGTCCTCGGGAGAGAAGCGCTCGCGGGATTCCTCGCTGGCAGCATCGTGAGTGGAATCATATTCGCTCTCTTCATGGCCAACTCTGGAGGTGCGTGGGACAACGCGAAGAAATACATCGAAGAAGGCCACTTCGGTGGGAAGGGTTCCGAGGCGCACAAGGCGGCCGTCGTGGGAGACACGGTGGGTGATCCGTTCAAGGACACCGCGGGACCGTCGCTCAACACGATGATCACCGTGATGTCGCTCGTGGCAGAAGTCTTTGCTCCGCTGTTGCTGCTCGTGGTGAGCCGGTGATATGATGAACGGTTTCGTGGATGGACCGACCAGGTCCTTCACGATGGTTGACGAGATTCTGAAGCCCTTCTCGGCGAAAACCGCGTACGGAAGGAGGGCTTTGGAGAACCTTTCGTGCGTTCTGACATCTCGGGATCAGTTTTTATCTCACTGGGCTCGACTGGAAAAAGTTCTCACGTTCAGTCCAGAACGTGTGGAAAGAATGGAAAAGATCCTGGAAAAGGTTCCGGATCTGAGTCATCAGATCGAACACGGCTTTGCGGAGATATCTGACTTCGCCAAATTGAAGAGGTTCGTGTTCTATTTCATGTCGCTCAGCAAGATCGCTGGTCAAATCTGGGACCTTCCGGATGTCAGTGGTTTCTGGAAGGTCCTTTCTCATTTTTTCGGCGAAGGAGAGGCTCTTCAGCTCCAATCCGAAACGTTGCTCAACCTCAGAAAGGCACATTTTGGAATCACGCAGCAACTCAAGGAAGAGTTCTCTCACCTGTGCGATCGAATGTACAGTCTGGTTGGCCTGAGACCTCACGGTGAAGAGTTCACCGTTTCTGTGGAGATCGGGAGAAAGCTGGTTGAGGCCAATCTGGCACAGCTCCTGAAGGACTACGGTGAGCGCTGGCACATGCGCTTGATAGACACCGAGAAAGCGACCTCGCTGAAGCGAGATCTTGAGGCTCTGGAAGAAAGGATGCAGGACGAAACTGAAGAGCTGTTGAAAGAGATCAGGAGACGAATCGAAGGTTCTCTCGATCTTCTCAGAGCGTGTGAACGAGCCATCGAGACCATAGATCTGGACCTGTCACGCTACAGGATGTATTTCGCGTACAGATGTTGCAAGCCCGAAGTTGGAGAAAATCTATGTTTGGTCAAAGGTAGGTTCATTCCGACGCTGAATTATTGCGAGCAGAACGGATACGAGTACTACCCGATCGAGCTGGAGGCGAAGAGCGGAGTCACTGTGCTTTGCGGGCCCAACATGGGAGGAAAGACGACGGCTCTCAAAACGGTGGGGGCTTTCGTGTTGCTGTTTCAGCTCGGTTATCCCGTCCCAGCTGATAGGTTCACGAGTCCTATCTTCAACGCCGTTCGATTCGTCTCGAGGGGGGAAGAAATCGGGTTCAGTTCGTTCGCCATGGAGATCCGCAGCCTGGTTCAGGCCTTGAAGCTTGAAGGGAAAAAGTTGCTTCTACTCGACGAGTTCGGCGCGAGTACCAATCCGATCGAGGGTGAAGCGCTGGTACTCGCCGTCGTCGAACATTTTTCTGCTTCGCAGGATTACGTCTTTTTGACGACGCACTATCCCCGGGTGGTCCTGAAAGCGGAGAACGTCTATGGCTGTGGAAGAATCAAAAATATCGACGAGGACGATCCACACAAGATGTTTGATTATTCGCTCGTTCCGAACGTCAAGCATGTTGAAAAGATAGGATTAATCATCGCCGGTAAACTCGGCCTGCCTTCCGACGTGCTGGAAAGGGCGAGGAGATACTGTGGAGTGGGGTGAAGAGCGGGTCTACAGTGTGAGCGACATCACCTTCTACATAGAGAATCTCTTTGAGAGCGATGAGAATCTGACCGACGTGACCGTGGTCGGTGAGGTGGTCGATTGCAAGACGAGAAACGATCATCTGTTCTTCTCGCTGAAGGATGAACAGGCTTCGATCGGCTGCGTGATGTTCCAGGGAGCGCACATGGGAATCCATCTGGAAGATGGGATGATGGTTCAGGCGAACGGTGACGTGAGGGTTTATCCACCAAGGGGACAGTACAGACTGGTGTGCAGAAGGTTGAGACATCTCCCTGACAGAGGACTCATGTTCCTGAAACTCAAAGAGACGTACGAACGGCTCAGCAAGATGGGAATTTTTGACAAACCAAAGAAGCGACTCCCAAAATTCCCGTCCACGATCGGGGTGATCACGTCCAGGGATTCGGCCGCCCTTCAAGACATCCTCAGGACCATATCCGAAAGATTTCCATTCGTGAAGGTGGTGCTCTACCACACGAGTGTTCAGGGAAAGGGAGCCAAAGAAGAGATTTTGAAGGCCCTGTACGATGCGAATCTCGATGAACTCGACGTTGTGATAATAGCCCGTGGTGGAGGTGCGACCGAGGATCTTTGGTTGTTCAACGACGAAGAGGTAGTGATGGGTGTGTACGCCCTGAGACATCCCGTGATAACTGGTGTAGGCCATCAAATAGATTCTGTGCTGGTCGATCTGGTGGCTGACGTGGCTGCCCACACACCAACAGCCGCCGCTCAGAACGCCGTGCCAGATATGAGAGAGATCGTTGGAAATGTCGAGCGTTCTCTGCAGACGTGCTTCACGAACATCATCAGACTCTGGAATCGCACCAGGGAATACTCAGACGAGCTTCTGCTCGAGATGAAAAGGGGCGTGACCCAGTTGCTGGATGACTTTGAGAAGTCTTCAAAGCAGAGTCTTGAGAAACTGAAAACACTGATCGACGGCAAAGTCGATTCTTTGAACCGGAAGCTCGAGCTGGCGGGTGCCAGGTTGAACCTTTTGAATCCCGTCGCCGAACTTGAAAGGGGTTACGCGATCGTTGAGAAGGATGGGGTCAGGGTTCACTCGAGCAGGGAACTGTCCCCGGGAGACGTTTTGATGGTAAGATTCCACGATGGATCGGTGAAGGTGGTAGTGGATGAAGATAGAAGAGCTGATGAATGAACTCGAAAGGATCGTGGAACTGTTGAACTCTCAAAACCTGTCGCTGGACGAGTCTCTGGAACTTTACAGGAAAGGTGTGGAGATCTACAAGAGGCTTCAGGAAGCTCTGAACAGAGCCAAGATAGAAGTGGAAGATCTTTACGCTCAGTTGCATCGAAACGGGGTGGGAGAGAGTGATAACGATAGACCAACTTAAGGATGCGCGAATCGAAGACCTTGAGCGCTTCGCTGAATTGATAAGAAAAAGGATAATCGAGGTCGTTTCCCAGAACGGGGGACATCTGGCGTCAAATCTGGGTGTGGTGGAACTCACACTTGCACTCTACAAGGTGTTCGACCCGAGGGAAAACATCATCGTTTGGGACACTTCTCATCAATGTTATGCCCACAAACTCTTGACTTACAGGTGGGAACAATTCTCCACACTGAGAAAGCTTGGAGGCATAAGTGGCTTCAATTCCATCAAAGAGAGCGCACTCGACAGGTTCGGTGCGGGCCATGCAGGAACTGCGATCGCTGCTGCCCTCGGTATCGAGAAAGCCTTGAACTTGCTGGGACAAAAGAAGAACGTCATCGTCGTTCTCGGTGATGGCGCACTGACCAACGGTGAGACGCTGGAGAGTCTGAACCAGCTGAAGAGTTTGAACTCGAAACTGAAAATCGTCCTGAACGACAACGGTATGTCCATCTCGAAGAACGTTGGTGCTCTGTCCGAGGCTTTCGCGAGATTGCGCACGAGTCAGGCGTACGTGATGTTCAAAAACCTCGTGAAAAAAGTGCTGTCTGCTTCCTCTACGGGTAAAAACCTGGAAGAGGAGTTGAAAAGGTTCAGAGAAGGCCTGAAACAGTTCATTCAAGGAATCGATTTCTTTGAGGCCCTGGGCTTGAAGCACATAGGGCCCGTCGATGGGCACGATCTGAAACTGCTTGTTGAAATGTTCGAGAGGATCAAAGATTACGATTATCCCGTGGTGGTGCACGTCGTCACACAGAAAGGCAAAGGTTACAAACCGGCCGAGGAGAACTGCGTGTTCTTCCACAGCTCACCGAGGTTCGACCCAGAATCGGGAGAGCCAGTCGTCAGAGAGGGCTGGCTCTCTTACAGTGATGTTTTCGGAGAGACTCTCGTCAGATTGGCTCGGAAGGATGAAAGACTGTTCGCCATAACGGCAGCTATGCCCGATGGAACGGGGTTGAGGAAGTTTTCGGAGGTGTTTCCGGACAGGTTCGTCGATCTCGGCATCACCGAGCAATCCTGCGTGACGTTCGCGGCTGGACTCGCGATTGCTGGATTCAGACCAATCGTCGCGATTTACTCGACGTTTTTACAGCGCGCGTACGATCAGATCATCCACGACGTAGCTTTGCAGGATCTGAACGTGATTTTCGCTGTGGACCGTGCGGGACTGGTGGGGGAGGACGGACCAACGCACCACGGGGTGTTCGACATAGCCTTTTTCAGGACTGTGCCGAACAGTAAGATATTCGCTCCGTGTTGTCTGCAGGAACTGATCAATGTGCTGAGATCGGTTGTGGAGAAGGATGTAAAAGGAGTCGTGGCGATCAGGTATCCCAGGCAGGCAGAGGAAGGAAACTTCGACGATATGTGGAAAAAATCGGCTTTGATTGATCCATTCCGCTGGGAGATAGTCAAAGAGGGGAAAAACGTGGCCATCCTGGCCGTTGGCACGATGGTGCAGAACGCTTTGAAGGCTGATCTCGATGCCACCGTCGTTTACGTACGATGCGTTAAACCGTTGGACGAAACCACGCTGGAGAGGGTGGCAGAAACTCACGAACTGATTGTAACCGTGGAAGAGGGTATCGTCAGCGGTGGATTCGGAGAATCCGTGCTGAGCTGTCTGAACAGAAAAGGTTGGCGCGGGAGTGTACTCATCGTGGGGATCAACGATGAGTTCGTGTCACACGGTAGCAGAGAGGAACTTTTGAAGCTGAAAGGACTCGATCCGGAAGGCATTCGCGAACGTGTGGTATCATTCTTGAGAAAGGAGGTTGGTACCTGTGGTGATCAAGCTGGAATATGGAGATCTTGAAATAAGTTTGAAAGCACTCAAGAAGCTTGCATACATAGCGACACTCCAGAGTTATGGACCTGTGAAAATCGATTCAGAGAGTTTTTTTGGGAAACTTTTCGGTGAGAAAGAAGAGGAACGTATCAAGGTCGAAGAGCTTGAAAATGGCAAGATCGTTGTTGACATCTACATCGAGGTCGAGTACGGTGTGAAGGTCACCGAGGTGGCGAAGAACATAATGGAGAGTGTGTCTCACGTCATGCGAAATATAGGTGGTTACGAGGACGTTGAGGTCAACGTGCACGTGACAGGGGTTCGCTGAGGAGGTGCTCAGGCTTGCCAAAGGTGAACGGGAAGTTCATGAAGCTTGCGTTCGAGAAGGCAACAGAAGAACTTGCCCTCCATGTGGACGAGCTGAACGCACTCAACGTCTTCCCCGTGCCCGACGGAGACACAGGTTCGAACATGCTCGCGACCATGCGCGAAGGATGTAAATACTTAGAGCAACTGACAAAAACGGACCTGAAGTCCGTTATGGACGCCATCAAGAACGGCACGTTGATGGGAGCACGCGGAAATTCTGGTGTGATCCTTTCACAGATATTTCGAGGCTTTGCGGTCTATTGTGAGAAGAAGAAAGCTCTGGAACCGCAGGACATTCTCGGCATGATCAGAGAGGCAAAGAACGTGGCCTACAAATCCGTGATGAAACCGGTTGAGGGTACGATCCTCACTGTGCTGAGGAGGATTGTCGAACGATCGGAAGAGGCCGCGAGTTTTCAAGATTTTCCCGAAGTCTTTGGCTGGATCGTCCAGGTTGCGGAGCAGGCCGTGAGAGAGACACCAAAGCTTTTGCCCGTGCTCAGAGAGGCGAACGTGGTGGACGCAGGTGCAAAGGGATTGTTCTACATATTCAAAGGTTTCCACGCCGCCTCACTCGGTGAGCAGGCCAACTTGGAGCTGGTCGCGACCAAGAGCGGAGAAGTGACGGTAGAACTTCCAATCGAAGAACTGACTTTCCAGTACTGCACCGAGGTCATGATAAAGAGGGAAAACAATTTTTCCGACACCGAGGTAGAAAAATTCAGGAGCTTTCTCGAGAGCGTTGGAGACTCAGCCGTCGTTGTGCACGATTCTGCGATTCTGAAGACTCACGTTCATACGAACAACCCCGGCGTGGTCATAGAGGAAGCTCTGAAGTACGGCGAACTGCTGAAGGTGAAGATAGACAACATGAAGCTTCAGCACGAGCACCTTGTCCAGCAGAGTGAACCGAGGAGAAAGTACGGTTTTGTGGCTGTCTCACCGGGTCAGGGCATAACCGCGGTACTGAGGAATCTGGGTGTTGATCAGATCGTCAGGGGCGGACAGACCATGAACCCCAGCACGGCAGATCTGAAGATCGCCATCGAGAGGGTCAACGCGGATGTGGTCTTCGTTTTCCCGAACAATCCGAACATTCACATGGCTGCCAGGCAAGCCGCAGAGCAGATAAACGGTAAGAAAGTCATTCTGATACCCACCAACACCGTTCAGGAGTGTATCTCCGCCATGATGGCCTTCGATCCGAACGAATCTGAGGACGTTCTCACCGATAAATTCAACGAGGCCGCGAAGTACATCATAGCTCTCAGCATCACGAGGGCTGTCAGGGATGCAAAACACAACGGTACGAAGATCAAGAAGGGCGAGTACATGGTCCTGAAAGGTAAGTCACTGATCGCCCACGGCCAATCACTGAAGCAGGCGTTGCACAGGGCGCTGCTGTCGCTGGATTTGAGAAACAGGGAGGTCGTCACCATCTTCAAAGGACAGGAGGCCACCGACGAAGAGGTGGCCATCCTGGAAAGCGTTTTCAGAAAAGTCATGGACAACCCGCAGATAGACATTCATGAAGGTGGTCAGCCGCACTATCCGTACCTTTTGATGATCGAATGATCAGAACTTCATGACCACCTTGCCGCATTCTCCCTTCATCATCAATTCGAATCCATATTCCCACTCGTCAAAGCTGATCACGTGGGTGACAACCTTTGAGAGATCGATCCTTTTGTGTTTCAAGAGTCTATCGGCTATGTACCACGTCTCGAACATTTTTCTTCCCGTTATGCCGAAGACCTTGAGGGCCTTGAACGTGATCAGCTCGTCCACGTTGAATGAGATCTCTTTTCCATACAGTCCCAGGATCGCCACCGTTCCACCGTTGGTCGTCACCTTCAAGCCCTGCTTGAGTGCGTCCACGCTACCGGACATTTCGAGAAAGACATCGACACCGTTTCCTTCGGTCAAACGCATCACCCTATCTTCGAGATCTTCCCTTGTGGGATCTATCACGACATCCGCACCGTTTTTCAGTGCGAGGGCTTTTCTGTAATCCCTTATCTCCGAGGCGATGACCAGAGCGGCTCCAGAAACCTTCGCCACCTGTATCGCCATGGCACCTATGGGTCCCACACCGCTGATGAGGACAACTTTACCCGTTAGATCTTCGACGAGCGCTGTGTGAACAGCGTTACCGAAAGGTTCCATCACAGATGCGAAGATGGGATCGATCTCTTTCGACAACTTCCACACGACTGTTTGTGGCACCTTCACGTATTCTGCAAAAGCTCCGTTGGTGTCGACGCCGAGAATCTTCATGTTTCGGCAGACGTGCATCCTGTTCGTGCGGCACTGAACACAGCTCAGACATGGTATGTGAGTTTCACAGGCGACGTAATCTCCGACCTTGACAGTTTGAACGGCTTCCCCGACCCGTTCAACGATCCCGGAGAACTCGTGACCGATGATGAGGGGTGGTTTTATTCGGCTCTGTGCCCAGCTATCCCATCTGAAGATGTGCACGTCGGAGCCACATATGGAAGCCGTTTTCACCCTGATCAGGACTTCGGTCGGCCCGGGTTCACCGGGTTCTGGTACCTCCACCATCGTCAGACCTTCCGCCATGGATGTTTTCATCAACGCTTTCATCTCTATCCCTCCTCTTCCACCACACAGTGTACAACAAACGGATTCAAAAACGAAACATTGTATAATGGGTTCGGAGGAGGTGAAACCCGTGGCGGTAGATAGATTGGAAAAGGTTCTGAATGCGGAACTCGAACAACTCAGAAGTGAAGGAAGGGCGAAGGGAAAAGAGTTCATAATAGTGGATGTGAAAAAACCAGCCAATGGCAAAGGTCCAAGGTATCTGATCAAAGGCTTCGGAGACAAAGAGTTCATAAGGATGAACTCGAATTCGTATCTTGGAATGTCTTTGAGAGAGGACATCATAAAGGTCGAGGAAGAGACCGCACGGAGGTTCGGGGTTGGACCCGGTGCCGTCAGGTTCATAAGTGGAACTTTCCAGCCACACAGAGACCTGGAAAAGGCCCTGGCACGGTTCCACGGACGGGAAGAAGCCATGATCTACAGTGCCGCATACGTGACGGTGATAGGTGTCATAGCGTCGCTCGTCACGCCCGAAACGATAGTGATCAGCGACGAGCTGAACCACAACTGCATCATAAACGCCATAAGGCTGGCCCGTCCAAAGGAGAGGTTCATTTATAAACATCTGGACATGAAAGACCTTGAAGAAAAGATCGTTCAGAGCATCAACAAGGCTGAAAGGTTGATCATAGTGACGGATGGGGTCTTCAGTATGAGGGGAGATTACGCACCGCTCGACGTGATTCAGAGACTTGCAGAGAAGTACGATCATCATTTCCCTCAGAACATCATCACCGTCGTGGACGACTCACACGGCGTGGGCGCCTTCGGCCCGACGGGTAGGGGAACGGAGGAAGTCACCAACGGCAGGGCGGACCTTCTCGTAGGAACGCTCGGTAAGGCCTTCGGTGTCAACGGTGGCTACGTTGTCTCGAGTGAAACGATAATCACTTATCTGAGAGAAAAAGCGATCACGTACATATACTCGAACCCGATCACGCCCGCCGAGGCCGCCTGCGCGTTGAAGGTTCTGCAGATTCTGGATAGCCAGGAGGGAAGGGAACGACTCTCTTATCTGAGAGGCTTGGCGAGGAGGTTCCGTGAAGGTCTGATCAGATTAGGTTACGAGACGATCGAAAGCGAACATCCCATCGTACCGCTCCTCGTCAGGGACACGAAGAAAACGGCGGATCTGGTGAACTACCTGATCGAACACGGTGTGCTCGCGACGGGTTTGAACTACCCGGTGGTCCCTAAGGGAGACGAAACGATAAGGTTCCAGATCAACGCGGACCACACCCCAGCAGACATTGATTACGTTCTGAGCGTGCTCGAGAAGTACAGAAAAGAACGCTGGAACGTGTGATTGTCTGGCTAACATGTGGTATTATAATTATGCGAACCCAAAACCTTGTGAAGGGAGGTAGAGGGAATGAAGAAACTGCTGGTATTTGCTGTGATTCTCGCTGTGCTCTCAGTCTTCGCACAAACGCTCAACTGGGCGCTCTTGCAGGAGCCAAAAACTCTGAACCCGTGGAACCACTACGGACCGAACACCACGGTCTGGAACAGCTACGTACTCGGGACCTGGTACGGGGCACTCTACGGTTATTCCGACGTGAGGTTTGACTGGATCCCGAGCCTGGCAGCGGACCTTCCGAAGATCGAACAGGAAGGGGACCTGTGGGTCTACACGATTCCACTCAGACAGGATGTTGTGTGGTCCGATGGGACGAAGTTCACGGCAGATGACGTTGTTTGGACGATGAACACGGTGTTGAAGCTCATCAAGGAATACGGCCTGGGTGGAAACTGGGCGAGCATGATCGATCCAGACTACTTCGTCAAGGCAGAAAAAGTTGACGATTTCACAGTGAAGGTGTACTTCACCCAGCCGAGTTTGGCCAAGGCAAACTTTGGAGCTCTGATGGCGCCCATACTGCAAAAGAAGTACTGGGAGCCAAAAGTTCAGGAAGCTTTGAAGACTGGTGCTCCGCTGCAGACACTCTACAACTACGACAATTCCGACGAGCCCATCATAGGCCCGTTCAAGCTCGTCAAATGGGAAAAAGGTGCGTTCGTACAACAGGCTGCAAGACCTGACTATTTCGACAGAGGAAGCACGCTGATCCTCTACAAGAACGGAGCCGTTGAGATCAAGAATCCCAACACGGGCTTCCACTGGGTTGGCTACGGAGAACCCACCGGTGAAAAGATGCTCGAGCTCGTCACCGGTCCGTATGTCGATGACATCATTTACAGAATCTATCTGAACAGGGCTGCCGCGATCACGGCACTGATCAACGGTGATGTCAGCTTCGTGTTCAACTCGCTCGGTCTGCAGAAAGGCGAGGCAGACCAGCTGGCCAAGGCGAGCGGTGTGAAGGTCATCAGCAACACGACCAACGGCTTCAGGTACATGTGCTTCAACATGAGAAGGTATCCGATGAACATCAAAGAGTTCAGGCAGGCCATAGCGGCGCTCATCGACAGAGAGTTCCTGTGCTCCAGAGTGCTCGGTGGTCAGGCGTTCCCGCAGTACAGCGTGGTGCCCGTTGGAAACGCGTTCTGGCACAACCCGAAGGTTCCAGAACTCACGCCCGGTTACGGTCTCAGCTACGGTGAGAGAAGAAAACTCGCCATAGAATTGCTCAAGAAGGCGGGCTTCAAGTGGGTCGTTGAACCGAAGATCGAGGGCAACAACGTGGTCAGACAGGGTAGAGGCCTCATCGCACCGAACGGACAGAGGATCGAGCAGATCGAGTTGCTCGCTCCCGGTACCGGCTACGATCCGATGAGGGCAACGATGGCACTCTACATTGAAAGATGGGCCAACGAAATTGGTATACCCATCAAAGCCAACCTAGTCGATTTCAACTACATCGTGCAGAGGGTCTGGGACGAACCGTTCAACTTCGACATCTACATGCTCGGTTGGAGCTTGGGTTACTATCCTGATCACATGGCGGACTTCTTCCACAGCAAGCGCGCTGGTGTCGGTGACTTCAACGCAGCTGGTTACAACAATCCAGAGTTCGACAAACTCGCTGATGAGTTCCTCGCCGCTTCCGACATAAACAAAGCGAGAGAACTGGGCTTCAAGCTGCAGGAAATCCTGGCGGAAGATCTGCCCTACATCGTCCTCTTCGACACACCGATCATCGAAGCTTACAGGATGGATCAGATCGTCTTCCCGTACGAGCAAACACTGTCTGGATTGCAGTATGTCAACGGTGTTCCTGCTCTGGTCAAAGCTGCTCAGTGATGGAACAGTAGACTCGTATGATTTCCCAACCGCCCTTCCTGGGCGGTTGGGTTTTTAACAAAGGAGGAGATCGCGCGTGCTCAAATTTCTGGGAAAAAGAGTGCTGCAAATAGTGATACTGCTCTTCATCTACGTGACCGTGGTCTACTGGTTGATCGAGGCGATGCCAGGAAGTTTCGTCGATCAGTACCTTCTCAATCCGAAACTCACACCTGAAATCAGAGAGAATCTGAAAAGGCAGTTCGGTTTTGACAAGCCTGCTCACTTGAGATACTTGATATACATGAAGAACTTCCTGAAGCTGGATCTTGGAATCTCGTTTTCTTATTTTCCCACCAAGGTTACGACGATAATAGCTGAAAGGCTCCCCAGGACCGTTTTTCTTTTCGTCACCTCGACGCTCGTGTCTTACGCCCTTGGATACAGCCTGGGTAAACGCGCGGCGTGGAAAAGGAGTGGCATGCTGGACAAAGCGACTACCTTCGTTGGCATAGTTTTCTGGACTATATTCTTACCGCTGCTCGCCATCTTCAACATATGGCTGTTCGGTGTGATCCTGAAGATCTTACCTTTGAACCAGTTCATTGACCCGAACCTGTGGAAGAACGCACCTTTGTCTGCCCAAACGATTTTTATAAGGCTTCTTTCGAACGCTCTGGTTTTTCTCATAGTGTTTCTGGCAGCATTGCTGGTTTCCAACAGACTCAAGACGATTCCTGCAAAAAAGCTCACGCTTTACGTTTCTTCCATTGCCACGATTGTGGTATCGGTTTCGATATGGATCCTCTCAGGCTATTCGATCTACGCCTGGGATATCATAAAGCACATGGTGCTTCCTGTGCTCACTTTGACACTTTACTCTTTCGCTGGTAGCATGCTCGTCATGCGCGACACGATGCTCGATGTGATAAAGGAAGATTACATAACCACCGCGAAGGCCAAAGGCTTACCGGACAGCGTTGTTAGAGACAAACACGCGGCGAGAAATGCCCTTTTGCCTCTGGTCACCAACTTCGTCATCGGTCTCGGTGCCACTGTGGGTGGAGGTATCATCACCGAAACAATGTTCTCCTGGCCCGGAATGGGGCGCGCTTATTTAGAAGCGCTCAACAATCAAGACACCCCACTGTTGATAGGTCTTCTCGTTTTCACGGGCATATTCGTCCTCATCGCCCACTTGGTGGCTGACATACTGTATGCGGTGCTCGATCCACGCATAAGGTATTGAAGGAGTGATCGATCGTGACTGAGATGGTCGTTGCGGAACCACTGTGGAAGATCAGGTTCAAACTCTGGCTCAGATCACTCAAAACAGGTTGGGAACTCTTCAAAGAGAGAAAACTCGCCCTTTTTGGTCTGGGCGTGATAATATTCTTCGCGATCTTTGGCCTTCTCTATCCCCTTTATCCACTGATCATGAAGAACATCTTCTGGAAGGACGATCTGTTCACATACCAGACCTTCTTGCCGTACGACCCGATCATCGGTTTTGATCCGAACGTAGTGAGCCATCCCTCGCCTCCGTCGTTGAGACATCCTCTGGGCACTGATCCGCTGGGCAGGGACATCCTTGCGATGATCATGTACAGCACACCGAGAGAGTTCGTGCTCGGTATCACTGCGGCTCTGATAACCGTCGTCATAGGCACGATCATAGGAGCCAGCGCTGCTTATTACGGCGGGGTTATAGACACGTTCTTCATGCGTCTCGCAGACATCATCATGCTGTTCCCGAGCCTGGCATTACTCATGGTTCTGAGTGCGTTCATGGAACTGACTCTGTTCAAGCTCGCCCTCATTATGGGTATCCTTGCGGGTTTTGGGTCCATAACACTGGTTTTGAAGGCTCAGGCATTGACGGTCAAGGTCAGACCTTTCATAGATGCTGCAAAATCGACAGGCGCGAGCGACGTGTACATCATATTCCGGCACATCATCCCGAACATTCTTCCCCTCTCTTTCCTTTACATGATGTTCAACGTCACCGGCGCGATATTCACAGAGGCAGTTCTCTCTTTCCTCGGATTGGCCAACATACGCATGAGCTGGGGTGTTATCATCCAGATGGCTGAATCTTCTGGTTATCTCATGGGTAGCAGTATCGGAGCGTACTGGTGGCTGTGGCTCCCGGCGGGTGCGTGTATCACGTTGCTGTGTTCGTCGTTCTACTTCTTGGGTCGTGGACTCGAAGAGATCGTCAATCCAAGATTGAGAAAGAGGTGATCTCGGTGCTCCTGTCCGTACGAGACCTGCGGATGTATTACAGGACGAAGATGGGCTATGTGAAGGCCGTGGACGGTATAAACTTCGATCTGGATCAGGGAGAAAGTCTGGGTATAGTGGGTGAATCCGGTTGTGGAAAAACGTCCATATCGATGACGATCCTCAGATTGCTGCCGGACAACGCCGAGTTCATATCCGGTAGCGTGCTCTTCGACATGGGAAATGGACCTGTGGATCTGGTGAAATTACCGGAATCGGAAATGAGGAAGTACAGATGGCGTGGAATTTCAATGATATTCCAAGCAGCTATGAACTCTCTGAACCCCGTTTACAAAGTTGGCGATCAGATCGTCGAGGCTATCCAGAACCATTTCCCGGACATGCCCATAGACAAGGCCAAGCAGAAGGTTGCGGAGCTCTTCACCCTGGTAGGGCTCGATCCGTCCCGCATGGAGCAGTATCCACACCAGTACAGTGGTGGGATGAAACAGAGGGCCGTCATTGCCATGGCACTCGCCTGTGATCCAAAGGTGATCATAGCGGACGAACCGACCACAGCACTCGACGTGATCGTTCAGGACAGGATCTTGAAGGAGATAAGAAAAATCCAAAAGAAACTGAACATGGCGATGATTTACATTTCGCATGACATCGCTGTGATCGCCGAGGTGAGCGATAAGATCGCCGTCATGTACGCTGGAAAGTTCGTAGAGCTGGCCGATTCTGTGACGATCTTCAAACGCCCCATGCACCCTTACACGTACGGCTTGATGCACGCGTTTCCGAGCACGGTCGGTGAAAAGACTGAGCTTGTGACGATACCCGGTGAACCACCGAACCTTTTGAACCCACCGAAGGGTTGTCGCTTTGCGCCGAGATGTTCCAAGGCGGATCAAACGTGTATGGAAGTGGAACCGGAGTATCGTGAAGTGGAGAAAAACCACTTTTTGGCCTGTCATCATCCTGTCCAGCCTAACGAGGTGGTGCGTTTCTATGCAGACTAACGATGTGGTGCTGAAGATAGAGAACCTTCGAAAGCTCTTTCCCGCAGAGCGAAGGATTTTTGGAAAGGTTAGGAACTTCGTCCACGCAGTTGATGGCATAAGCTTCGAAATAAGAAGGAAAGAATCGCTCGCCCTGGTGGGTGAATCCGGTTGCGGGAAGACCACCACCGGGAGGGTGCTGGTTGGTCTGGAAGAACCAACGTCCGGCAGGATCATTGTCGAGCAGGAAGACGTGACTCCATTGCTGTACGAAGACGAATCGGTGGCACGAAAATACGTGCAGGAGACTTACGTGAAGAGGTTTGCAAGTATGAGCGACGAACAGCTGAAGTCTTTGAAGGGCATAGATGCCATCTACGCGCAGAGGTTTCTGGATCTTGGTAGAAGTGAAGCCAAATTCGTGGATGATTTTCTCAAAAACAGGCGGGAGCGCATCTGGCAGATGAGGCGAAAGATACAAATGATCTTTCAGGATCCGTACGAATCTTTGAACCCGAGGATGACGATTTTCGATATCATCGCGGAGCCGCTGAACATACATGGGATAGGTAACCTCAAAGAAAGGGAGGAAATGGTCGCGAAAATATTAGCAGATGTTGGGCTCACCCCACCGGAAACCTTCATGTTCCGTTTCCCGCACGAGCTCTCCGGTGGTCAGAGACAGCGTGTGGCCATAGCCAGAGCACTCATACTGAATCCTTCCTTCGTGGTCGCGGACGAGCCAACCTCCATGCTCGACGTTTCGATAAGGACCGGTGTGATGAAACTGATGATGAGGCTTGCGGAAGAACACGAGATGAGTTACCTTTACATCACGCACGATCTCGCGGTTGCCAGGTACATGAGCAACGACATAGCTGTCATGTATCTTGGCAAGATTGTCGAGAAGGGTCCAACGGAGGAGGTTCTCAAAAATCCGCTGCATCCTTACACGCAGGCGTTGCTCGCGGCCGTTCCGATCCCCGATCCCGAAGTGAAGCGAGGAGAGCCGAACATAAAAGGTAGCGTCCCAAGGCCCATAAATCCTCCTCCACGTTGCAGATTCTTCGAGAGATGCCCTTATGCCGTTGACTTTTGCGAGAAGAACGATCATCCTCCTTTGAAGGAAGTTGCGCCGAAACATTTCGTTGCGTGCTATGTTGTCTCGGGCGAAGCGAGCTGAGTTCTGGAAGTTCGTTTTCTGGATCGCGCTGGCCCTGGTGGTGCTCAACTACACCACCGGGGTTTTCGTTTATAGAAATTACGCGGATAAACTCTCGAAAGCGAAGGCCGTCTGCAAGGTTCGCTTCGAAGATGGAACCATCCGCGGAAGAGTCGTGATCGAAGGTTTCAGTGGTTTGAAGATCCATCCTGTGGATTATCAGGTCTATTTCCAGGACAACAGAAGGGGAAACGTTCTGAAACTCGTTTCCAATTCCATGTTTGGCCAAAAGGAAGCCGAATTCGTCACAGACGCGTGGGCAGGCTACGAACAAGGAAGCTGGCACGCTCAGGGTTACAGTAACGTGTTGATCGAATGGCTCTGGTTGAAGATAAACCTGTATCTCCCCTTAGAGGTGGAGATCGAATGAGAAAGATCGCCTTCTTTGTCGCGGTCATGATCCTTTCTTACCACGCTTTTGTTTTCGAACTGCTTCTGGACCAGTTTTCCCCGTTGCCGGTGAGTGTGGTGTGGTTGCTCTCGCTCGTCTTATCCTGGTGGGCGGGAAGAGAACTTGAACATTTTTCTAAAACGCTGCTCGTACTCACGGTCTCTTTCATCATCGCGGGAGTTTTGAGCTACGTTTTGATAGGTTACTACATGAAGGAGACCATTCAGTTCGTCGTTCAGACGCTGACGATGAAGGCGGTGTCCGTTTCACTGCTTGTCTTTTTCACGTCCAGCATCATGGCGGCGTTTCTCGGATTCATGTTCAAACCAAGGCAGTAAGATTCCAAGACAGTTGTTGAGGATGTGGCAAACCGTCGCGGAGAAAAGGCTGCCAGTTTTCAACGTGGAATCTGCGAAGATGAATCCGGCCGCAAGCCTGTAGATCATGTTGTAATAAGAAAACGGCTCGAAGCCGGAGACAACGTTGAACAGGTGTATCGCTGAAAAGATCAGACCGTTGACGAACGCGTTCGGATACAGTGTGAGTATGGCTCCCCTGAACAAGAGTTCCTCGGACACGGGTAACAGCAGACCCAGCGTGAGCATGTTCGTGGTCGAAGGTTTGATGTTCACGTTCGCAGCCTTTGCCCCAAGAAATTTTCCCAGAATCATCGTGAAAGCGAACAGCAACGCGAAAGGGATAAAACCTTTCAGATGGGGTGAAAAACCGAACATGGGCTGTCGAATGTAGATCAGGGCAGAGTAAGAGATCTGTGCGATGGAAAGGTAGACGAGTCTCGACCTGAACCCCACGAACCTGAACAGATTTTGAATCACAGCCAGACCTGCCAGAATGAAGAAAACCTCAGCGAGCTTCAAGGACATTCCTCTCCAGAACGTTTCTCACCCTGGAACTGCACACGCCGCAGAGCTGACAGATTTCCCTGCAATCCGGTGTGGTCTCTGCCTTCAGAGCCTTTTTCAACTCTTCCACCAGGAAAGATTTGTCCACACCGATGTCGATGTGATCCCAGGGTAAGGGTTCATCGACCGATCTGCTTTTCAGCAACTGTTCCAGCTTTAAACCTACCGTTTCCAGGGCTTTCGTCCACTTCGAATAATCGAACAAATTCTGCCAGCTGTCGTAACACGCGCCCAGCTCGTAAGCTTTCATGACTACGGAGAACACCTTTCGATCTCCCCTCGACAGCAAACCCTCAACCAGACTCATCTTCGGATCGTGGAAGTCGAGCTTCGCGAATCTCTTGGCTTCTGAAAGGACACTCTTCGCATGTTCGAAGTACTCCAGATCCTTCTGTTCGGCGAACTGGAAAGGTGTGTGAGGTTTGGGAACGAACATCGCTATGGACAGAGTGACGAGGTCGAATCCAATTTTCTTCGCGATCTTCGCCATGGAAACTATGCCTCTGAGATCCTCGTCAGTTTCCGTCGGGAGTCCCACCATGAAATACAGTTTCACCCTGTGCCAGCCGTTTTTTCTTGCGAGCTCCAGCGCCCGGACGAAATCTTCGTCCGAAACGTTCTTGTTTATGACGTTCCTCAATCTCTGCGTTCCCGCTTCGGGAGCGAACGTCAAACCCGTTCTTCTCGCCCCACCGATGTTGTTTGCCAGCGTGACACCGAAGGCATCCAGACGGGTCGAAGGTATGGAAACGGATATGAACCTTGAATCTGAGATCTGTTTGAGATCTTCGACGATCTTGGTTATCGCCGTGTGGTCCGCACTGGAAAGTGAAAGTAATCCAATCTCTTCGTAACCTGTACATGCCAGGGTTTGCAACGCCTCCTCGAGGACCTCGCTCGAGAACTTTTCCCTGACAGGCCTGTAGATGAATCCTGCCTGGCAGAACCTGCATCCCCTCGTGCAACCGCGCATGATTTCGATGGAGATTCTATCGTGGACGAGCTGCATGTGCGGTACGATGCGTCTGATCAGCTTTCGTTTGAGCATTGGTTCGATCCTTCTTTTCACTCTCTCGGGAACGCCAGGTTCGACTGGTTTCGGTGGAACGTCGTCGCTGTAGAGAGAAGGAACGTAGACACCCTCGATCTTTGAGAGAACCTTCAACCTCTCGCTTCTCTCCAAGCCCTTCGTCTCGATCAGAACCTGTACGATTTCTCTCACCACACTCTCTCCATCCCCGATCACCATGGCATCGAACACGGGTGCGATCGGTTCTGGATTCACCGTGCACGGACCACCGGCGATCACGATGGGATCGACCTGCGTTCTTTCTCTCGCGAGGATGGGTATCCCTGCGAGCTCGAGTGCGTGGAGTACGTTGGTGTACAGCAATTCGTGTTGGAGCGAAATTCCAAGAACGTCCAGATCTCTGACCGCTGTCTTCGATTCGAGGGTGAACAAAGGAAGATTTTTCCTCCTCATCTCGTTCATCATGTCGATCCAGGGCATGAAGATCCTCTCGGCCCACACTTCTTCCATACTGTTGAGCACATCGTTGATGATCATCAGTCCGAGGTTCGACATGCCAACTTCGTAGACGTCCGGAAACAGCAGTCCAACCCTCAACTTCACACGGGATGGATCTTTGACGATCTGGTTGTATTCACCGCCTATGTACCTTGCGGGCTTTTCGACACTCTCGAGAATTTCGTGGAGCCGTCTCAGGATCATTTTCTCAACTCCCAGTAGTATTCCAGAATTTTCCTCGCTACGGGCGCGGCCGCTTCACCACCGGCACCCGCATTCTCGAGCAACACCGTGACCACCACCTGCGGCTTCTCGACGGGGCTGAAACCGGCAAACCACGAATGTGATTTTTCTCCAGGCTTACCCACTTCGGCCGTTCCAGTCTTTCCAGCCGCTTGAAACGTCGCACCCCTGAATGCCTGATAGGCCGTGCCTTCGTCGGCCGGACCGTCCCTGTAAGAAACCACCTCGACGAGCGCGTTCGAAAGAAAAGACCAAACCGAGGGTTCCAGATCAACTGTGAAAGAGACCACAGGTTGGACTGTCTCTTTCGACCTGGTGTTCGGATCGAAAATCTCGAGCAGTACGTGTGGCGTGTAACACGTTCCTCTGTTCGCTAAAGTGTTGAAGAAATTGAGAACCTGTATGGGACTCATGAGTATGAAACCCTGGCCTATACCGCAGAGGATCGTATCACCGGGATACCAAATCTCTCCAAACCTTCTCTGTTTCCAGGATGGGTCTGGAAACAATCCTTCCACTTCACCCGGCAGATCGATGCCCGTTCTGGAGGCGAGCCTGAACTTATCCGCCCACAGTTTCATCTTTTCGATGCCGAGTTTCAAAGCGAGTTGGTAAAAGAAAACGTTGCACGAAACGCGCAGTGCTTTTCGCAAGTCTGTCACACCGTGTCCAGGACTGTACCAGTCTTTGTACACCCCTGCGACTCTACCGTCGGACGTCCTGTATTCGTAGTAACCCGGACAGTTCACCACGAATTGTTCCGAACCGAACTCCTCCAAGTACGCGATCGCGTAGAGCGGTTTTATCACCGAACCGACAGCATAAAGCGAACTCGTTGCACGGTTCAGAAGCGGTGCGTTGGGATCGTTTACAAGTTTTTCCCATCGTCTTGGCTCGATACCGCCAACCAGATCGTTCGGATTGAAACCGGGATTCGATGCCATCGCGAGGATCTCTCCATTGATGGATTGAACTATGATCGTTCCCCTGTGGTTTGACTCTTTCAGGAGTTCTTCTGCATACTCTTGAAGTCTTGAATCTATCGTGAGAACCACGTCTTTTCCAGGGAGCGGAGGAGAGGTGAGCAACCTGCCCAGGGTTTTTCCCGAAGGAGAAATGCTCACCAGTTCGTATCCGAGTTTGCCTTTCAGAAGGGAATCGTACTGTTTCTCCACCCCAGCCACACCGTTTCGGGAAGCATCGACGTAGCCAACAACGTGCGGCGCTGTTCCTCTGTATTTACGCACATAACGTTTTTCTATGTAGACTCCCGCCTTCTGAAGACTCGCCGCCTCAACTTGCGTGACGGTCAGTCTGCCTTCGAGTATGAGCTGGAGCTTTCTTTCCTGTCCCAATATCTTCTCAACTTCATCGAAATCCGTCGCGAGCGTGGCGTGTGCCACGAGTTCTTCTTCATCCCACGCGAGCACCACACCGTCTCTACTCAGTATGCGACCGCGCGGGGCATCCAAACTCCTCAAATGGATTCTGAGCGATTCGACGTATTCTCTGTGTGATCTCCGCTCAAGGACCTGAAGCACGAACGCCCGGCCGAGCAAGAGGAGAAACGGCGCGATGAGCAGCACGTACACGACGATCTTAGACCTTTTCAATTCTGACCCTCCACAGCGTTAAGCCCAGCAACGAGAAGATTACCGCACCGATCCAGTGGCTCTTCATGAAAATGAAGCTCACACAGAGTGAAGCTGAATAGATCAGGAATGGAACGAAAGCTTTCAGAAAATATTCCCGCCAGACCAGAGATAGAACGTAGAGAATGAACAGGACGATGTAACCGATGTGTAGATCGGCAAAGCAAGCTATCGAGTGCAACACGAGGATGATCATGATGCGCAAAGGATCGAACACGGATTCGAACCAGAGATATTCCAGCAGCATGTAGAGGATCAAAGAAGGAAAAAGATCGAAGAACCCGCCATCCAGAACGATGCACGCCGTTCCGATGCCAAACAGGGTCAAATTCCTTGAAAGGCGACTTTTCAATACTGACACTCTGGATCCACCCGGTTCATCAGCTCACCGGTGACAATGTATTTCTCAAGGATTTCGAACGTTTCGTTCATCAAGCTGTTCAAAGCCTCTTCACAGTGAGCACCGACGTGCGGCGACATGACCACGTTGCGGAGCGTGTTGAATGGGAACCTGCTCGGAAGGACACATTCCCTGTCGGTAGAGGGATACGTGTACCAGGTGTCGATCGCGGCACCTGCGAGCACGCCGTCCCTCAGGGCTTCAAACAACGCCTGTTCGTCGACCACCTCGCCCCTCGACACGTTGATGAGAAACTTGTTCTTCATTCTGAACAACCTTTCTCTGTTGAAAAGGTTCCTGGTCTCTTTGGTGAGCGGTACGGTTATGAAAATCACATCGCTCGTTTCGATCGCCCAATCCAAATCGGAGGTGATCCGATCCTTCACCATGGGGGCAGTCCTTTTGACCGCCACGATCTCGCAGGAGAACGGTTGTAGAAGTCGTGCGAGGTGTTGACCGATGTGCCCAAAGCCAACGATGCAAACCTTCTTTTTCTGCAAGCTGACCCAGTAGTCTTTCTCTCCCCCGTGCACCGAATAGCCGTGCCATACGCCGTACCTCAGATCGTGATCGTATTCGACCACGCGGCCGAGTAAAGAGAGTGCGAGTGCGAGCGCCCTTTCGGCAACGGCGGAAGCGTTCGAATGGCAGTTGCACACCTGTATTCCTCTTTCTCTGATTGCCTGCCAGTCCAAGGCGTTGACGCCGGCCATCGGAACGATGATCAATCGCAGCTTCTGCGCCTTCTGAATCTCCTCTGCGGAGAGCCTCGCGGTAACCACCACGTCGGCCATGCTGAGGAGAGAATCCAGAGAGCCTTCGTGGCGCGTTTTGAAAGTGATACCGGGATACTTGTTCTTCATCTCTTCGATCCTTTTCAGCCATCGATCGTCGAGTCTGTTGAGAAAGAGTACCAGCATCAACATCACCTCAGAGCTTGAGAATCATTTCGTACTGTTCGAAGAGCGGTTTAAAACCCGTCTGATCCGCCGCTTCGTAGAGCGGATCGTCTTCAGGAACGTTCCCCATGAAGCAAACTTTTCTGTTCTCGATCGAGCAGACGTAGTTGACGGCTTGCTCCAAAAGCTCTGTGTAAGAAGTTTCTGTGCTGGTTGGGGCACAGTCCACGATGAACGCGTTTTCTTCGCTCCTTCCCCAGACGACATAACCAGAGAGAGGATGTGCGGCTCTGGCCATCCTGTACCTGTCGGCGGACAGTAAGAGGGTGAGAGGCTCTCTTTGCCAGTTGGGGCGTCTGGAAAATTTCACCAGAGCTTCGAGCGCACTTTTGTGAATGGATTCTCTCTCCGCTTTGAGAAACCTGGCAGAGACCGACGGGACTGGCAGGTGTCTGATCATGGAGACGAGCCTTCTTGAGACTCTGAATCCGAAGCGGGAATAGAAACGTACAACCTTCTCCTGGTTCGCGAGAACTTCGAGCACCACGTCTGTGACGTTTCTCTTCTTCATTGCTTCAAGACAGAAAGACAGGATTTCCCCTCCCAGCCCTTTGTTTCTCTCTTCCTTGACGACTCCCATCGAATCGATCCTTCCCCTGTTCTTTCTGATGCAGCACAGAACGAATCCCACGGGCTTGCCGTTTTTGAAAAAGACGTAGGAATCCGTGAGTGAAACGGAGTTCTCACGCACATCCAGATTGAAGGAAAACAGATCCCACTTGATAGGTATCGGGTAATCTTCAAAAATCTGGTTCACCAGCTGCAAGAATCTGAGTGTCGGAAACTCAGAAACCCTAACCGTTTCGTACATGGGTTCACCCCGTCACACCGAGATGTTGAACCCACCCTGGGACTTTTTATCGACGTTGGTAGACTTCATCGCGGTCCGCCAAGCTTCGAGGAGTTCCTCAAAATAACCTAAGATCTCGTCGAGTTTCTTCAAGTCCTTCTTGATGTTCGCTTCCACCAGCGTTCTGTACATGTAAAGGTACAGCGACCTCAAAGACTGCGCGATCTGCCCACCTTTTTCCATGTCTAAGGAAGCGTTCAGCTCTATCAGTATGTCCTGCACTTTCTTGATCCGTTCGTTGGCCTCTATGAAGTACTCTTTTTCTATGAACTCCCTCGCTTCCTTCAGAAGCTCCACAGATCTTTCATACAGCATCTCGATCAGCTTGGCAGGGCTGGCTGTCAGTACCGCATTTTCGAGATAGTGGTCCTTCATCATGAAAGCTTCGCCTCCCTCAGTTTCAAGAGAGCCCTCTGGAAGAGGTTCGAGTAGAATTTCATGACCTGCGGTATTTCCTGTTCCAAGCAGCTGGCTATGGAGGACATATCCTGCCGCTCGAGCGCTTTCAAAAAGTTCTTCAGTTTGGCGACCACTTCAGAATTGTCATCCATCTCCATCGGTACGATTGCCAGCACACTCTGCCTCAAATCATCGAGTGCCGAGATGGCGTTCGATAGATCCTCTATGTCCTTGAACGCGCTGGGTTCCAGCTCCCTCACCTTTGCGGCCACGTTCGGCAGCAAGTTGATCACCGTGTCTATGTAGTGCAGGATGCTGGGCAACATTTCTTCAAGATAGTCCTGCGGGGTGGCGAACTCCATCGTGATCGTTTCGTCTTCGTGGAGTGGTTCTGAAAGCCTCTCCGAAAGCTTGTGGGGTTCGACTCTCTCGCTGTCTATGCTGATCGTTTTCAGTACCATGCCTTTCGGGGCGACGCGTTCGTAAAGCTCTCCGAGATTGCCGAATTCGTCTTTCGAAAACGTCAGTTCCTGACCGTTGAGAAAAACCTTAACCACGCTCTTCAACCCCTTTTCAAGAATGCCAGTGACAGCAGGGCCACCGTCTTCGCATCCGTTATCTCACCATCGATACACATCCTGAGCGCATCTTTGAGAGGTAATCTGATCGTTTCGACGATTTCATCGACGTCGAGATCCTGTTCGTGCTGGCTGAGCTCCTCGGCGATGTAAAGGTGTATCCTCTCGTTGGAGAAACCTGGACTGGTATATAAGAAACCGACGTACTCAAGTTTGCCCGCATTTATACCGGTCTCCTCGCGAAGTTCCCTGAGAGCGCACTGTTCCGGTTTCTCACCCAGATCCAGTTTGCCTGCGGGTACCTCGATCAGGACTTCTCCCACAGGATATCTGAACTGTTTCACCAAGACCACGTCACCGTTATCGAAGAGCGGAAGTACCGCCACGGCACCGGGATGCAGCACGACTTCCCTTAAGGAAGTCCGCCCGTTGGTCAGCGACACACGATCGACCTTGACCGTGATGATTCTACCAGCAAAAACGGTTTTGCTTTCAAGTGTTTTCTCTTCCATACGTCTCCTCCCGAACGGCCAGCGTTTCCAGCTCCACCGGGACCACGTTCGATACCCCATCCACCATAGTTATACCGTGGAGCGTGCTCGCGGCCTCCATGACGACCTTGTTGTGCGTGATCACGATGAACTGTGCGCGTTCTTTGTTTATCGTGAGCATGCGTTTGAATCTCTCGGCGTTGAACTCGTCGAGCGCGGCGTCGATCTCGTCGAGTACGTAGAAGGGACTCGGATTGACCTCCATGAGTGAGAAGAGCAACGCTATGCCAACGAGGGACTTTTCTCCGCCAGAAAGCAGCTGCAATTTCTGAACCCTCTTTCCAGGTTTCTTGAGGGATATCTCGAGGCCCGCCTCGAGCAGGTCCTTGCCCGGTTCCAGCTTGATTTCTCCCTCGGCTCCCGGGAAGAGCTGCGAGATGTAGCGAGAGAAGGCCGCGTTGACCTGCTCGTACACGTCCAGGAACCTCTTCCGTGCCTCTTCATCGGTTTTTTCTATGAGCTCCTCGATCTTTCTCTTGGATTCTTCGAGATCTTTTTTCTCCACCAGCAGTTCTTCGTACCTTCTTTCGATCTCGTTGTACTCCTCGATGGCGGTCAGATCGACCGGACCGAGGTACTTTATCTTGTTCTGGAGATCCTCCATCTCGTTTTTCAGCGATTCGAGAACCTCTTCGCTCAATTCTTCCACTTTCTGCGCAGATTCCATGTCGATCTCCTTCAGATGTTGCTCTATACGGTTTTTAACTTCCTGAACGAGCAATTCTAAATGGTGAGCGTTTTCTCTGAGCCTTTCCCTTTCTTCCTTGAGTTCGTTCATCCTCATTTCTATATCGTTCAGCTGGGCGAGTTTTTGATCCTTGTCCATCCTCTGCATCCTCATGGTCTCAAAGAGCTCTTCGGTCTCTTTGCGTATCGATTCGAGTTCCTTTGCGTTCTCCAGAAGCTCAACTTTGATCTTTTCTATCTGTGTCTCGAGTTCAACGCTCTGCCTCTGCAGGTTCAGCTTTTCTTCAGCCAGTTTCTCCGTCTGGTTCTTTATCCTCTCCAGTTCAGATTCGTAGTGCAGCTTCTTCTCCAAGGCTCCTGTGAGTTCCGCTTTCAGATCGAAATACCTTGTGGAGATCTCATCGAGCGACTGCTTCTCGAGCTGCAGTTCTTTGTCGAAGCCTTCGATGCTTTCATGTAGTTTTTCTTCTTGAAGACGCAGTTCGTCCAGCTGGTTCAGAACTTCCTGTTTTCTGAGTTTCAATCCCTCAGAACGGCTCTTGTATTCCCTTTCCAGCTGCTGGAGCGAATCGAGTTCCTTCTTCACATCTTCGAAACTCCTGGACAGTTCCTCTATCATCCTCTTCGTCAGACTGTCCTGTGTCATGACTTCCACGAGCTCCCTCTCGACGAGTTCATGATGCTTTTTGAGCTCTTCCAGTTCCCTTTCCACTTCTTTCAACTCCGAGTCTATCCGTTTTTCGCTCGACGCTAACTGCATCCTCTGCGCTGCTATCTCGCCGAGCCTGGCCTTCCTCACGATGAGAGAATCGGACCTGTCGAGTGAAGATTCGCCGCCCGTTATGGAACCGTGTGGTCCAACGAGTTCTCCGTCGAGCGTGGCGACCCTGCATCTCAGCCTGTACTTTCGTTTCATATCTATCGCGTCTTCCAGTTTTTTCACGATTATGTCGCTTCCGAACAGGTAACTCGGCAGGGACGAAAACTGTGGAGAGACTTTCACCAGCTGTGCGGCGTAACCCACGAAACCGGGATGGTTTTCCGCCTCTCTCATTCTCGTGAATTGCGGTTCTATCAGATCCAGAGGAAGGAACGTCACGCGACCGATCTTTTCGTTCTTGAGCCACTCTATGATTCTCTGAGCGTCTTCCGCAGTTTCGACCACAACGTGTTGTACAGCCCCACCCAGCAGTGCTTCTATCGCCTTCGCGTGTTCGAGCTGGAAGCTGAGCAGGTTTCCGACCACATCATGAACGTTGGGAAATTCCCCCTCGGCTTTCTTCGCAAAGATGGCTCTCACCGCTCGGGAATAGCCCTCGTAACTGGCGATCAAATTGCGCAGTCTTCTCTCTTCTTCGTCCAGGTATCTCAGGTTCCTGCGAATTTCTTCAAGGTCCGCAACCAGCTGTTCCCGTCTGGTCTTCAATTCGCTGGTTCGTAACTCGATCTGTTTGAGCTCCTCGGAAAGTTTGTTCTTGCGATCGCTCGCCTTGCTTGATTTTTCAAACAGGGTGGAAAGTTCGTACTGAAGTGCGTTCAAACGTTCTATCTTCGCCGCAAGCTGTGTCTGCAACATGGAGAGCCTCTTTCTGAGATCTTCCATGGTCTCGTCGAGTTTGGTCAGCTCGTTCTCCAGAGCGATCTTTTTCTTTTCGACACCGGCGAGCTGTTCTCTCAAGAGCAACGCGTTCTTTTCCTTTTCCGAGTATCTGGACAGTATTTCCTGCCTGATCGCCTCCACCTCTCTGAGCTGTTCTTCTTTCTGATTCACCTCTTCGAGCAGGGCTTTGAAGATGAGACTGAGTTCATCTTTTCTCTTCTTCAACTGTGACACCTGCTCGTCTATCAGATAGACCTTCGTTGTGAGTTCAACGTACCGGTTTTCCATTTCGTTCAGCTTTTTGCTGTAAATCTCCCTCATCTCGCTGAGGGCAGCTTGACGTTTCTTGTAGTCCTCGAGCAGGTTGGTGAAAGCTTCTATACCTTTATCAACCTCTGCGAATTCTTCTTTGATCGATGACCATTGAGATTCGAGTTCTATGAGCCTTTTCTGCACCTGGTTGATCTTTTCCTGGTTCTCGGCGAACTGCGCCTCAAGGTTTTCCAACCTTCTTAAATCCCTCTTCAGAACGTTTCCGAAGAAGAACTTTCTCACTTCTTCGAGCCTTTCCGAGTATTCTTTGTACCGTTCCGCCCTTTTCGCTTTCAGATAGAGCGATTTTCTTTGTCTGTCAAGCTCTACCAGAAGATCCTGTATGCGCGTCAGGTTGCTGGAGACGTTTTCGAGTCTCTGCAGGGCCTCTCTCTTCTTCTCCCTGTAGAAGGAAGTTCCAGCCGCTTCCTCGAGAAGGGCCCTCATCTCCTCGGGCGTCGCGTTGGTGATTCTCTCTATCTGTCCCTGACCGACTATGGAATAGAGCTCCTTGCCAACCCCCGTGCCAGCGAACCTTTCGTGGATGTCTTTCAAACGTACCGGTTCACCGTTGAGCATGTAAACGTTCTTCCCATCAGAGGAGAGTGAACGTGCGACGGTGAAAGTGTCACCATCGTGTTCGAAGGTCAGCTCAACGTAGGCGGACGAGCTGGCAGGGGTGGTGCTGGAACCTGCGAAGATGATGTCGAACTTTTCCTCCGCGCGGAGCTGTTTCATCGACTGTTCACCGAAGACCCAGCGGATCGCATCGACGATGTTCGACTTTCCCCCTCCGTTGGGACCGACTATCGCGGTGACGCCTTCTGAAAAGTTCAGTCGTGTCGGTCTGGCGAAAGATTTGAACCCGTGCAGGAACATGCTTTTGAGTTTCATCGCCCTGCCCCCTCGATCAAACTCCGTGAACCAGCTGACCATCGATGTAAACTGCCAGCAGGTTCAGTTCTTCGTCCAGTGCGACGAAGTCCGCCATCGTACCTTCTTCGAGCAGGTTCGGTTCGATACCACTCGCCCTGGAAGGTGTAAAGCTCGACATGATGAACGCAGATCTCAGGGGCACACCGAGTTCGAAGACGAGATTTTTGACGGCCCGATCCATGGTGAGCGTGCTACCGGCGAGTGTCTCCTGACCATAAAGCTTCGCTACACCATGTTTGACCTCGACCTTCATCTGGCCGAGCTCGTACACCCCATCGTCGAGTCCCGTGGCGGACATCGAATCGGTGATCAGGAGAGTTTTGAAAGGTCCCTTCGTTTTCGTAACGATCTGAACCGTCGCCGGATGGAGATGAACCAGATCACATATGATCTCACAATAGACTCGTTTGTTCGTCAGAACGGCCCCAACCACACCGGGCTCTCTGTGGTTGAACTCCCTCATCGCGTTGAACACGTGCGTCGCCCTGGTTGCCCCAGCTTTTATGGCGTCGAGTGTTTCGTTGAAGGTGGCGTTCGTGTGCGCGATGCTCACGATTATTCCACGCCTCCGCAAGAGCTTGATGACTCGCTCCGCACCCTTCAGTTCCGGCGCTATGGCGAACACCTTCACGATGTCGCCGTACCGAGAGAGGAATTTTTCCAGTTCGTCGGGGTCCGGTTCTTTCAAAAGTTCTGGTCTGTGAGCACCGCGTTTGCCGGGACTGAGGTACGGTCCTTCGATGTACAGGCCTGCGATCTTTGCAGCTGGAGTTTTGATCTGCATCGCCTTCTTGACCTTTTCTGCCACGCGTGCAATGTTTTCGAAGGTGTCAGACACGGTCGTTGGAAAAAAACGTCCCACACCGTGCTGGGCGTAAAAAGAAGAAAGCTTCAAAAATTCTTCGAAGCTCGCGTTCATCACGTCTATGCCCGCAGCACCGTGTGTGTGACTGTCCACGAACGCGGGTACAACTATCGGATAGTATCGATCAGCGTGAAGCTTAGTTTTTTCTATCGCGACGATTTTGCTGTTTTCCACAGTGATAGAAACATCCTGAAGCTCTCTGATTGGGGTGAACAACCGTTTCACTTTTATTCTCAATCGCACCAGCTCCCCACTCTTCACTTCAACAATTATGATACACCTATGTGGTACTATTGATCTAAAAGAGGAGGTGTTGGGATGCTGATCGTGAAAAACACAGGAGAGGTGAAGCTTGAGGCTCCGATCTCTGTGAAGGCCCTCGCGGAGAGAATGAAATACAGCGGAGTTATAGCGGCACTGCTCGATGGGAAGCTGATCGACGTTCGGGACGAAGTCGTTTCTGGACAGATAGAGTTCGTCACGCTCGATCACCCTGTGGCTCCCCAGGTGTACCGCCACACCATGTCACACATAATGGCCCAGGCGGTGATGAGGATCTTCGGTGAAAACAGAGTCCTGCTCGGCATAGGCCCGGTCATCGAGAACGGTTTCTACTACGATTTCGAGATCGTCGATGGCAGGATCGTGGAAGAAGACCTTCCAAGGATCGAAGAGGAGATGAGAAAGATCATCGAAGAAGACCTCACGATAGAGCGTTTCACGATGAAGAGGGATGAAGCCATCCAGTTCATGAAGAGCAGAGGTCAGAAATACAAGGTGGAGTTGCTGAGCGAGATGCAGGAAGAGACCGTGACGTTCTACAAGCAGGGAGAGTTCGTCGATCTGTGCAGAGGTCCACACCTTCCTTCCACCGGAATGGTGAAGCATTTCAAGTTGCTCTCGCTCTCTGGGGCGTACTGGAGGGGTGATGAGCGCAACCCGATGCTCCAGAGGATTTACGGAACAGCCTTTGCGAACGAGAACGAGTTGAACAGATACATCGAGATGATCGAGGAAGCCAAGCGGAGAGACCACAGAAAACTTGGGCCCGCACTCGGTATATTCTTCATAGATCACGAGAACGCGCCCGGTATGCCCATCTTCACACCCGCCGGAACGATCATCCTGCGCGAGCTCATGAACTTTTCGAGGGAGCTGCATCTGGCGAGCGGGTATCAGGAGGTCATGACACCGCTGGTGATGAGTGAAAAGCTCTGGAGGATGTCGGGCCACTGGGACCACTACAAGGAAAACATGTACTTCACATCGAAAGAAGATCAGAACTTCGCCATAAAACCGATGAACTGTCCCGGTCACATACTCATATACAAGAGCAGACCCGTGTCCTACAGGGATTTGCCGATCCGGTACTTCGAGTTCGGTAGGGTCCACAGGTACGAGAGGAGCGGAGTGCTGCACGGCTTGTTGCGCGTGAGGAGCTTCACGCAGGACGATGCACACATCTTCTGCAGGATAGACCAGATAGAAAAAGAGATCGTCGGCATCATAAGACTCATCGAACGGATCTACGCCCAGTTCGGTTTTGAGTACTCCGTCGAACTGAGCACCATGCCGGAGAACCACATGGGTGATGTGGAAACATGGAACATGGCCACGGAGTCGCTGAAAAATGCGCTGGATTCTATCGAGTTGCCGTACACGATAAGGGAAGGCGAAGGAGCTTTCTACGGTCCCAAGATCGACTTTCACGTGAAGGATTCCATAGGCAGGACCTGGCAGTGTGCGACGGTACAGCTGGACTTTCTCATGCCGCAGAGGTTCGACCTCTACTACGTCGATTCGGATGGTTCACAGGTTCGGCCCGTGATGATACACACGGCCAAGTACGGAAGCTTGGAAAGGTTTTTGGGAATACTCATAGAGCATTTCGCCGGTGCATTCCCCACCTGGCTCGCTCCGACGCAGGTCGTGGTGCTACCGATTTCTGATCGTCACACACATTATGCAGAAAAGATCGTTGAGAAATTTTCAAACAGCGGTGTTAGAATCAAGCTCGACGCGCGTCATGAAACTCTGTCTTACAGGGTGAGAGAAGCGCAGACGATGAAGATACCCTACATGTTCATCGTTGGTGACAGGGAAATGAACGAGAACAAGGTCTCCGTGAGGACGAGGAAAGGAACAGATCTCGGGCCCAAGCATGTCGATCAAGTTTTGAGTATTATTGTTGAGGAAATAAAGACTCGTTCATTGAAGAATTTGTTAGAGGGATGAAGGATGGTGTGCAGAATTCTCAAGGAAAAGGATGCGTTGAGTGAACGCTTTGAAAGGTTGTGTTTGGCAGAAGAACCAACTTCCACTCTGTTCATCACCGATTCTTTGAAAGAAGGCCTATCGCCGCAGCTCGTCGTAAAGAAGGAATCTGTGGAACTGTACGATGCTGGGAAGCTGGTAGCCAGATTCGTGAACGAGCCTGGCAGTTACGATTCGATCTGGGCGTTCGTGAAATCTTACGTTGACAGGGAAGACTCTAAAGCCTCGCTGACCAGTTACAGACTCGCTCGGAGAGTGATCAGCGGCATACTGCAGGCGATGGTTGTCCTGATGGAGACGGAGGACAAGGAAGGGTTCAGTCATTCACAGAGAGTGGCACGTTTGTGCCTCGAGATGGCTGAAGAGCTCGGACTGGATGAAAAGCAGAAAACTCTGTTGAAAGAGTGTGCGATGCTTCACGACGTAGGAAAGATAGGCATAGAACAGTTGATGATGTACACTCCCACGAGGATCAGGATCTTCGAGAATATGCCGCAGGACCACACTGTGATGGGAGCGGTTTATCTGTCTTCCATCGAATACTTGTGGGATGTCGTGCCTGCCGTGAGATCTCACCACGAAAGGTGGGACGGAAAAGGTTATCCGGATGGGTTGAGAGGTGAAGAGATACCATTCTTCGCCAGGATCATAGCGATCTGTGATTATTTCGACGAGCTCACGCACTTCGTCACATCCGAGTGGGGTACTGGACCAAAGACGGAGGTTGAAGCCCTCGAGATGGTGAAGAATCAGAGCGGTAAGATGTTCGATCCGGAGTTGGTTGAAGTTTTCGTGAGGGTGATGGAAAAGAAACTTTCAGGCGGTCGCGTTGAAGAGTAATCCGAGAGGTTCGAGGAGCATCTGAACGAGCTGGAGTGGCAGATTCATGGCCATCCTCAGAAGCTGAATCTGTTGCTCCAGCTTTTCCCTTTCCTCCGGTGTGGCAAAATTCAGCTGGCTTTCGAGTTCCCTGATCTTCTCCTGTATCTGTTGCTTGTACTGCTGTTCCGTAGCCAAGTTGGCCTGCGTTTTCTCTCCAGGATAGTACACCCACACCGTCGTTCTGCCGGCTACTGCTGCGAGGAAGGATCCTCTCTTTCTGAGATCGAGGCTGATGCCACCCTGTATTATCACTCCGCCTTCCCGCTCGACCTTCCTCTTGAAGTACAGCCAGTTACTGATCTCCTGTGTGAGCACGCGCAGAATGCTTCGCCCAGCCGAAGCACTGTTCCACAAACCGAGCTCTCCAGGATCGAGTCTGTAACCGAGCGTCGGGTTCGACACAGACTCGAGCACGCTCACACCTTCTTGGAGAGTAACCTTAGAGCTTCTTTCACTATCTGTTCCGCGTTCATGTGCGGTTTGAAAACCTTTCTCACCGCATCTCGCGAGTCTGATTTCGAAAAGCCGAGCACCGTCAAAGCTTCGATCGCATCCAGATATTCTCTGTTCATGCTCGGCACGATGGAGAACTCTTCATCCTTCAGCTCCGATACGAGCCTTTCTGCCGTCTTTCGACCGATACCAGGCACCTGCGAGAGTCTTTCCACATCATTGTTCTTGATCATGTAGACGAATTCCTCAGGTTCGAGAGAAGAAAGGATCTTCAGAGCCGTCCTGTGACCGATCTTCGAAACTTTGGTAACTTTTTCGAAGATTTCGAGCTGTTCTTCTTCGAAAAATCCGTAGAGCGTGAACCCATCTTGGTTGAATTCGAGATGTGTGTGTAGTTTGACGTCCTCACCGATTCTCAAAGCTTCTAAGGTTTTCTGGTCGCAGAGGATTTGAAGGACGAAACCTGAGACGCTCAACAACACGGAGTTACCTTTTATTGCCTCTACCCGACCCTGAACGGCCCTCAGCAAGAGGGCTCACCTCACGATCGACCATTCTGGTTCCAGTTTTCCGTCCAGAACGTAGTCCCTTATGTACCCGACGAGGTACAGTGAACCTGTTATTATTATCGTCGGCCAGCCCTCCTGCTTTAGCGTCTCTATGGCTTTGATAGGATCCGGTTCGAACGAGACGTTCCTGTTGAACTGTTTCGCTATCTCGTAAGTTTCTTCAGGTTTCACAGAGCGGTGAGAGATCACGCGCGTTACAATCAGCCTTTCGAACAGTGGTCCGAGCCGTGAGAGCACCCCGACCTTGTCTTTATCGTCCAGTACACCGACGAGTCCTGCAAGCTTTTCACCTTTCAAGTACGTTTCGATGGTCTTTTTCAGACTCGCCGCGGCCGGCGCGTTGTGTGCCCCGTCGAAAATGTACCTCGGCTTTCCTTCGATGACTTCGAACCTCCCAGGATGGGTCGTCTTCTTCAGTGCCCTCCGAACGGCAGCTTCCTTGACCTCGAAACCGACCCTTTCGGCGAACAGCAAGAACGCCTGGAGTGCCACCGCGGCGTTCAGAAACTGGTGCTCACCGTTGAGCGTCAGTTCGAGGGCTCTGAAGTCTTTCAAACCTTTGAAATCGAATCTGTTCTCGTTGAGCTTCATTTCGGTGTTCTCGAAAGTGAAGTCTACACCGAAAAGATGAAGCTTGCTGTGTTTTTCTCTGCAAACGTTCTTGATCACTTCGACTGGTCCTGGTTTGGTCTCACCACACACCGTCGGGATCGAATCTTTCACGATGCCAGCTTTCTCGAAAGCGATCTTCTCCAGAGTGTCACCGAGGATGTGCATGTGATCGTAATCCACCGTGACTATGACGGCCACATCGCTCTTCAAAACGTTCGTCGCGTCGAACCTTCCACCGAGACCAACTTCTATTGCGGCCGTTCTAACGTTCAACCTCTGGAAGATGCAGAACGCCATCGCCGTTGTGAATTCGAAGAAACTGGGTTTGTTCGTCTCCCCCTCCTCGTCCATGATCCGGGCGAACCTCTGTACCCGCTCGAAGCATTCTGAGTACAGCTCGTCCGGCACGAACCTTTCGTTCACGAGGATTCTCTCTTTGAACGTTGAAAGGTGTGGTGAGTAATAACCGCCAGTTTGAAAACCGTGTTCTATCATCAGGTTACTCAAGAGCTTGGTGACGGATCCCTTTCCGTTGGTCCCCGTGATGTGAACGCTGCGAAAACTGTTCTGAGGATTTCCAAGCATCTCGCAGAGCCTGGCGATCCTCTCGAGGCCCAGCGTGATCTTTCCTGAAGGTCTTTCTTTGTAAAGGTATTCGAGCATCTGGAGATAATTCATGAGAGACCCTCCAAGATCTGTCTCAAAATTTTCAGCCTTTCTTCCACCTGGGACAGCTTCTGTTTCGCTTCGTTGATGGCATCTTCGGGCGCCCGGGTCAGGAAGTTTTCGTCCGACAGTTTTCTCTGAAGCCATTCTCTGTCTTCTTCGAGCTTCGAGATGTTCTTTTCGAGTCGTTTGATCTCTTCTTCGATGTTCATACCTTCCACGTTCACATAGACATGAACCTCGCTGGATACGAAAGCGGTCGCGCATCTTTCTGGCTTTCCGGGAACGTGTTCAATTTGTTCAACGAAAGCCAGCTTCTTGACGTAGAGTTCCTCTTCATTCGAGAGCGGCCTTCCGACGACGAAAAGTTGGAGAGGTTGCTTGGGTGGCACGTTCAGTTCCGCGCGGATGTTCCTCACGCCCCTGACGATCTGCTGGATGGTCGAGAAGGATTTCTCCACCTCTTCGTCGATGAGGTTGTCTTCCACTTCCGGCCACGGAGCGATCACGATCGATTCTCTCGCGATGGGAAGTTTCTGCCAGAGTTCTTCGGAGAGGAACGGCATGAAGGGATGCAGCAATCTGAAGCTCACGTCGAGGACCTTGACCAGCACGTTTTGAACAATTCTCCTCGTTTCAAGGGACAGCCTCGGTTTTGCACACTCGATGTACCAGTCGCAGAATTCGTCCCAGAAGAAATCGTACAGAGCTTTGGCGGCGACGTTGAAATCGTAGCTTTCCAGAGCTTCTGTGACGGTCCGTGTTGTTTTCTGGAGCCTCGAAAGGATCCATCTGTCTGCGATGTCCAGACCGTCCAGTTCGATGGGTTCGAACCCTTCGAGGTTCATGAGGGCGAACCTGGTGGCGTTCCAGATTTTGTTCGCAAACTTTCTGTACGTGTCGAAGTACCTCTCGTCCAGTTTTATGTCGACTCCCTGGGCGGCGAGGATGGCGAGCGTGAAGCGAACAGGATCTGTCCCGTACTTCTCCGCCATGTCTATCGGGTCTATACCGTTGCCTAAGGATTTGCTCATCTTCCGTCCAAACTTGTCGCGAATCAGCTGGTGGATGTACACGTAACTGAAGGGTTTCTCGCCCATGAAGTGATAGCCCATCATGATCATCCGTGCGACCCAGAAGAAGATGATGTCGAAACCTGTGACGAGTACCGTGGTGGGGTAATACCTCTTGAGATCGTCCGTTTCTTCAGGCCATCCGAGCGTTGAGAACGGCCAGAGCGCTGAAGAGAACCACGTATCGAGCACGTCTTCGTCCTGTTTCAAACGGTTCGAACCGCAGCTTGGACACGCCTTTGGTTCCTCTTCCTCGACGATCGTTTCTCCACAGTCTCCGCAGTACCAGACGGGAATCCTGTGACCCCACCAGAGCTGTCTGCTTATGCACCAATCCCTCACGTTGTACATCCAGTGCAGATAGACCTTCTTCCATCTTTCTGGTACGAATTTCACCTCACCGGTTTCAACCGCTTCGATCGCTTTTTCCGCAAGGGGTTTCATCCTGACGAACCACTGGTCCATCAGCCTTGGTTCCACCACCGTTTCACACCTGTAGCAGTGACCGATGGCGTGGACAATGTTTTCAACCTTGAGCAGATAACCTTCCGCCTCGAGATCCGCGACTATGGCTTCCCTTGCCCTGTATCTGTCGAGACCTTTGTATTTACCTCCATTCTCGTTCACCACGGCGTTATCATCAAAGATGTCCACCAGCGGTAAGTTGTGCCGTTTCGCCACCTCGAAATCGTTCGGATCGTGGGCGGGAGTGATCTTCACCGCGCCCGTGCCGAACGCTGGATCAACGTATTCGTCCGCAACGATCTGCAGTTCACGGCCCACCAGTGGCAGTATCGCCTTCTTACCTACCAGGTGCTTGTACCTTTCATCTTTCGGATTCACGGCGACGGCGGTGTCGCCCAGCATCGTCTCCGGGCGGGTGGTGGCCACCACGATGTAATCGTGTGAGTCCAGCAGCGGGTACTTGACGTAATAGAGTTTCCCCTGAGTCTCTTCGTGCTCGACCTCGTCGTCCGCCAGCACCGTCTTGCACCTGGGACACCAGTTCACCATGTATTTGCCCCTGTAGATCAAACCTCGTTTGTAGAGCTCGACGAAGACTTTCCTAACTGCACGGGAAAGACCCTCGTCCAGGGTGAACCTTTCCCTCGTCCAGTCCACCGAAGCACCGAGCGTTTCTATCTGCTGCCTGATCTCTTTCCTATACTTCTTCGCCCAGTTCCACACGACTTCCAGGAACTTTTCCCTGCCGAGTTGCTCACGGGTCAAACCCTGTGAAGCAAGGTACTTCTCGACGGCGTTCTGCGTCGCTATACCTGCATGGTCTTCCCCGGGAACCCAGAGGGTATCGTAACCTCTCATCCTCTTGTAGCGGACGAGTATATCCTGCAGGGTTATGTTGAGGGCGTGTCCCATGTGGATGCGCCCGGTGATGTTCGGAGGCGGAATGACTATGACGAAAGGTTCTCCGACGCCTGTCGGGGTGAAGTAACCCTTGTTCAGCCAGAACTCGTACCATTTTCTTTCGATAGTTTCGGGAGCGTATCGGGTACCGAGGTCCATGTTTTTTGCCCCTCCAGGATCCTTCGGAGAGAATTTTACCACAACGTTAGCTCACGAACACACGCACGATTGTGCCATCTTCGCTCGATATGTTCACCATGTCTCCTTCGAATTCTTCCAGTTTTTCAAGTACCTGATCCAGTTGCTTCGATATACTTTCCACATCGACGTTCGGTATCTTCTCTTTGAAGACAGGTAAAGAGAGCTTCAACAACTGTGCCATACTCAGAGGGATCTTCACATCGACCTTTTCTCCCTTGGGACTCCTGATTTGAACGTAGAGCATCCTTCTGGACGATTTTTCCTTCGTCATCTCCTGGGGCTGTGAAAAGATTCCAACGGTCTCTGCTATCTCCACCGCTTCCTCTGGACTCAGTTTACCGTCCCTGACGAGCTTGAACAACTTCAAAAGTTCATCCCTCATCGATTTCCCCCCTTTCACACCAGACCGATCCTGACCGTTGTGGTTTCAGTTTCGACGAGGACGAAGTCTCCCCTGTACGTTGATATCTCGTCAAGACAAGAATTGATCAACTTCATCGCGACCTTCAGATCTTCTTCCGACACGGAGAAAGGTATCTTCTTGTTCAAAAACCGCGCAGCGATCGGTGCGAGCGAGTTGAGGAACGGTTTCAAAAGCAGGATCAACGAAACGGGTATCGAGATCCTCACGGTGGTGTTGTCATGTTTGTCTTCGATCCAGACGATGAGTTTTCTTCCCGTCGGTGATGTGAAAAAACTCGTGAGCCATTCTAAGTCTTCCTCACTGAGCTTGTCTCTGAGCTGTTCTTTGAGGAATGAAAGTTCTTTCTCTCGCCTTCTTTTGTTCCTGATCCTGATCTTCAAAAGTGAAATGATGAGATAGAGCCCTGCGGCGAGGAACAGCACAGCAAAAAACACCCTGGCACCGAAGATCAACAGTCCAAGTCCCGCCACGATCAGAGTCACTGCGAGCACCATGTGACCACCTCACAAAAATTGTAAAGCATATCTTCATATTTTTCAAGTTCCAATTTCATATTTTTCCAGAGGGAAGCGTCGAAGACGTGGGGGTGCGGAACGTTTGTGTAAAGTTTTATTTTCTAAACCTTAATGATAGTGGTGATAGAATACTCGTGCTGATCATACGTTCGGCACTTGAAAAACGTCATAAAGGTTCCACGGTTCGGTGGAACTACGTTTTTCAGTGCCTGTCTTACCAGGGAGGTGTGTGCGTGTACGCGATCATCGAAACTGGCGGAAAGCAGTACCGTGTCAGTGAAGGTGACATCGTGGCGGTGGAGAAACTGCCGCAGGCAGAGGGTGAACCGGTCGTGTTCGACCGTGTGGTTCACGTCTCTACAGACCAGGGAGTCAAGATAGGTCAGCCTTACGTGGAAGGTTGCAGCGTTCAAGGCATCGTGATGAAACACGAGAAAGCCCGAAAGGTGATGTCGATAAGGTACCGGCCAAAGAAGAACGTTCGAAGAAGGCGTGGACACAGACAGTGGTACACTCTGGTCAGGATCGAGAAGATCAACGTTGGTGAGGGCTCGTGATAAAGGCGAGGTTCACTTCGGTGAACGGCCACTACGTCTCCTTCTCTTTTGAAGGTCACAGCGAATTCGATGCCAAGGGAAGAGACATCGTCTGTGCGGCCGTGAGCGCATTGGCACAGCACACGGCAAGAATGCTCGCCGAACGCTGTGGGGCCATCGTTGAAAAGGGACCAGCAAGGTTGAAAGTAGAACTGGCTCAGCCGAGCGAAATGTCGGATCTTTTGATCGAAGAACTCTATCGAAGCGTTGAGAACATCAAGTCGCAGTACCCACAAAACTTGTCGGTGGAGGTGAAGATCGATGAAAATCGACATACAGTTGTTCGGTCGTAGGAAGAGCGGTTCGATAGGTAACAGGGACAGCAATCCGAAGTACCTTGGGGTGAAGGTTGGAGACGGTCAGTTGGTCAGAGCTGGTAACATAATCGTGAGGCAGAGAGGGACCAAGATCCATCCGGGAGAGAACGTGGGTTGCGGCAGGGATTTCACACTCTTCGCTCTCAAGGATGGGATTGTCAAGTTTTACGAGAGAAGGAACAGAAAGTTTGTAAAGGTCATTCCGCAGGAACAATGAGGAGGGACAGAAAATGGCACGCCCTTTACCGATACAGAAAACCACGATCGTGAGGAACGCTGGAGGAAAATGGTATCTGGTCGACGCGTCCGGGAAAGTACTTGGTAGGCTTGCGAGTCAGATAGCCAAGTATTTGATGGGAAAGAACGAACCGACGTTCTTCCCAGGCGTTGACAACGGCAACTACGTGGTGGTCATCAACGCGGACAAGGTCGTCCTGACGGGTAAGAAACTCGATCAGAAGATCTATTACCGCCACAGCAATTATCCAGGTGGATTGAAGATGCAAACGGCGAGGCAACTGCTCCAGACACATCCCGAAAGGTTGATATACCTGGCAGTGAAAAGAATGTTGCCCAAGAGAGCACTTGGAGACAGGTACCTGAAGAGGCTCAAAGTGTACGCTTCTGATAAACACCCCCACGAAGCTCAAAAGCCAATACCGATCGAAATATGATGGGAGGGTGAACGATGGCCGTCGCTACCGAACAGGTCATTTACCATGGCGTTGGTAGAAGGAAGACTTCCGTCGCCCGTGTGTATCTGAAACCTGGTAATGGAAAGCTCATCATAAACGACAAGGAATACTCAAACGCAGAAGAGTATTTTAAAGACACGGTGAGAGCCAAGCACGCGATGGAACCGCTCGTTGTGACGAACATGGTTGGAAAGTTCGACGTGATGATCAACGTCAGGGGTGGAGGACTTTCCGGACAGGCTGGTGCAGTGAGGTTGGGGCTTGCGAGGGCGCTCGTGCAGTTCGATGAGAACTTGAGACCAACGTTGAGAGAGAAGGGCATGCTCACGAGAGACCCGAGGATGGTGGAGAGGAAGAAGTACGGACTGAAGAAAGCCCGCAGGGCTCCTCAGTACTCCAAGAGATGAAACCGTTGGGGGCCTGTGCCCCCTTTGAACCGTTTCGTTCATTCGCCAGTCAAACAAGACCGGTGAAGCTTCCGCGAGTAACCTCACGATGGTGAACAGGGATCTCATAGAAAGGATCAAAAAGTCTGTCGACATCGTCGAGCTCGTTTCCCAGTACGTCTCTCTACAAAAGGTGGGTTCCAGCTACAGGGGGTTGTGTCCGTTTCACACTGAAAAGACCCCATCTTTTTTCGTGAATCCAGACCTGAAGCTGTACCACTGTTTTGGTTGCGGAGCGGCTGGCGATGCGATCAAGTTCCTTCAGGAAATAGAACACATCTCTTTCCAGGAAGCTCTGGAGAGGCTCGCCAAAATGGCGGGAATAGAGCTCAAAGTATCCCCGGGTCGTTCGGAAAAAGACGTCTACGTAGAGTACCTCACGAGGGTTTTCACGGAGTACAGGAAACAGCTCGAACAGCACAGGCCCGTCGTTGAGTACCTCATCAGGAGGGGATTTTCCGAGGAAGAAGTGAGGTCTTTCGAATTCGGCTTCAGTCCCCAGAACTCCCGTATCGCCCAAAGGGTGGCACGGGCCATGTCCTTGCCGGACGAGAAAGCGTTGCAGTATGGGCTCTACAGACCGAGCACGGGTGTGGACCTCTTTGAAAACAGATTGATACTGCCCATAAGGGACGAGAACGGCAAAATAGTTGCTCTCGCAGGCAGGAGCTTAGACGATCGAGAACCCAAGTACATGAACTCTCCCGAGACGAAGTTTTTCTCAAAAAAGACGGTGCTGTTCATGCTGGATAAGGCAAAGAAGGCCATCAAAGCTCTGGACTTTGCCGTGATCTGCGAGGGTTACTTCGACGCCCTGGCCTTCCACAGGGCTGGTGTGACCAACGCGGTTGCGGTTCTCGGCACCAGTTTGACGAGGGAACACATAACGAAGCTCGTGCCTCTGACAAAGAACGTGATTCTGAGCTTCGACAACGACGATGCTGGTGTCAAAGCGACGTTGAGATCTTTGAAAGTTCTGCTCGAAGCTTCTTTTGACGTCGCGATCCTGAGGTTGCCCGAAAAGGACCCAGACGATGTCTACAAGAAATACGGGCCCGAGTTCTTGAAAAAACTCCTTTCAGGGTCGATTCCTTTCGAAGATTACCTGGTGGAGGTCTACGAGAAATTCTTCAACGTCTCAACCAGTGCGGGCCTTGAAAAATACATCGGCACACTCAAAATTTGGGCTCAGATTCTGCTGAGAGACAGGAGGATGGACAGGTACGAAAAGTTGGTTGAAGCCGTTTCAAAAAGGACAAGGCTTTCTACGGCACAAGTAGGTGAGATGTTCAGACTCCAGAGCAAGCCAGTTACACCGATCGTTGAGGCCACACTCCCGAACGAAGAAGACTACATAGTCTATCTGTACATAACGCATGAAGAATTGAGGAGCGAGATCGATGAGATAGATCCACAGCTCCTTTCCGAGAGAACGAAAAGGTTGCTATCCTTCTTGCGCGAAAACAGGGATCTGTCCGAGCTGGATACAGACTTGAGAGAATACGCGTTCAGAGTGCTGGCAAAGATACCCGAAGGCGATCCGAACAAGATGCTGAGCGACGTGAAAAGGCGTTTTGCGAGAAAAGCTGTTGAAAGGGAATTGTCACAAATCGACAGTAAACTGACTTCTTGTCAGAACGACGAAGAACGTAGCCTCCTCTTGAAAAAACGGCTTGAGCTGGTTTCTCAACTCAGATCACTGGGAGGTGATCGAGGTGGAACCTGAAAAGGAAAAGATGGTAGAGCAGGAAGAAAAGGCGCTCTACGATGAGAAAGAAGAAAAACCTGCCAAGGTACTCAGCCCGGAGGAGATAGAGAAGAAGATCAAGAACCTCATCAGGCTCGGTAAGAGGAAAGGATTCATCACCTACGATGATATAGACCGCGCTTTCCCGCCGGATTACGACGGCTTCGATTCTTCATTGATCGAGAGGATCTACGAAGAACTGGAAAAGAACAAGATAACGATCCAGGACTCCGAGCCGGAGTCTCTTGACGAGATCGAGTCTGAGGTTGAAGGCATCTCGGCCGTGGAAGAAGAAGGTCCCGAGGTCTACGACAACGTGTCCCTCAAAGATCCGATAAAGATGTACCTGAGGGAGATCGGGAAGATACCGTTGCTCACACCGTCACAGGAGAGGGAACTCGCGAGGCGCGCCCAGATGGGAAACGAGAGGGCCAAGAAAAAACTCATTGAGTCCAACCTGCGGTTGGTGGTGAGTATAGCCAAACGTTACATTGGCCGCGGCCTCTCTTTCCTCGACCTCATTCAGGAGGGCAACATCGGTTTGCTCAAAGCCGTAGAAAAATTCGACTGGAGGAAGGGTTACAAGTTCAGCACCTACGCAACTTGGTGGATCAGGCAGGCGATCACGCGCGCGATCGCCGATCAAGCGAGGACCATAAGGATCCCGGTGCACATGGTCGAAACGATCAACAAGCTGAACAGGGTTAGCAGGGAGTACTATCAGAAGTACGGTGAACAGCCAACGGTGGAAGAGCTCGCCAAGCTGATGAACAAACCTGTAGAAAAGATCGAAGAAGTGCTGCAGGCGTCACGTGAAACTGTTTCTCTGGAGTCTCCAGTTGGTGAAGACGAAGATTCCGTGATGGGAGACTTCATCGCCGACGAAAGCATAGCCTCTCCAAAGAAGGAAGCCATGAGGATGCTCATAAGGGAAGAGCTGGAAAAGGTTCTGAAGACCCTGAACCCCAGGGAAGCGATGGTGCTGAAGATGCGCTATGGACTGCTCGATGGCAAGGCCAAAACGCTCGAAGAGGTCGGTCAGTACTTCAACGTGACAAGGGAAAGAATAAGGCAGATCGAGGTGAAAGCTTTAAGGAAGTTGAGACATCCTTCCAGGAGCAAGTATTTGAAGTCTTTGATAACCCTCCTCGACGACCACGAGAGGTGATGACGATTATAATCGTGTTTGGAGGTGGTGAGTAACTGGCTACCAGAACGTTGGAAATCCCTGAGAGTGTTGACATGGTTGTCGTGCTTGGCCAGTACGACAACAGGTTGAGATTTTTGAAGAAACGTTTTCCTGTGAGCATCGACGTCTCGGACAAGAGAATCATAGTCGCCGGGAACGATGAAACAGCCGTTGAAATAGTTGAGAACATCATATCTCAGGTGATCGCCGCCGCAAGAAAAGGTTATGCTCTGGACTGGCAGGAATTCGAAGCCTTGGTGAGTTTCTACTCCGACTCAGCGAAAGCTTCAGATGTACCGCAACAGCCGCCTCTGGTTGGAAGGATTAGGCCCAAGACCAAGGGCCAGTCTGAGTACATAGAGGCTATGAAGAAGTACGATGTGGTTTTTGCGATAGGACCGGCTGGAACTGGCAAAACTTACCTGGCGGTAGCCATGGCCTTGGATTATCTGAAGAACGGATTGGTTCAGCGCATCGTTTTGACGAGACCCGCGGTCGAAGCCGGTGAGAAGCTGGGTTTTCTTCCGGGCGATCTGGTCGAGAAGGTGGATCCATACCTCAGGCCCATTTACGATGCCATTCTGGATATGATCTCCGCCGACAAGTTCTACGCCTACAGGCAGAGGGGTATCATAGAGATAGCCCCGCTGGCGTTCATGAGGGGAAGAACGCTGAACAATTGTTTCATCATTCTGGACGAAGCTCAGAATGCGACACACCAGCAGATGAAGATGTTTCTGACGCGCATAGGTTTCAACTCCAAAGCCGTGATCACGGGGGATGTGACACAGGTGGACATAGACAGGCAGCAGTCCGGACTGATCGAGTGCGAGAAGATACTGAAAGGCATCGATGGTATAGGTTTCGTGTACCTGAGCGATGCTGACGTGGTCAGACATCCTGTCGTGAGGAACATAATAAAGGCTTACGAAGAGTACGAGAGGAAAAAGAATGGCTCCGATAAGTGATCTGGCGAAGAGATGGTATCACTTTCCGATAGTTCTTGCTTCACTGTTTCTGATCCAGTTCCCCAACCTGCACGCTCCACCGAGATTTCTTGCCGAATACGTGGCGCTGGTCGCACTGTGGCTGGCGGTCGTCTCGCCAGAACTCGAGAGAAAACCATTTTCATTGCACAGAGCTTATCCTGCGCTCGTTTTCTCTGTACTACTGGTTGGTTCCTTCGTCTCCAGGATGATCCTGGTGAGGTTCGGTCTGTTCGCTTCGCCGTTCTTCGCTCCCATCCTCTTGCTCGCCCTCCTGACCGACAGGAAGTTGGCCGTCAGTGTGGCCGTTTTTTTCTCCGTTATGCTGATCATGAGCATTGAGCCAACGCCTATCGGATTCGGTTTGATCCTGGTGAGCAGCATCGTCACTGCCGTGACTGGTTCTGGTTTGAAGAAAAGGCTGCAGATTATCAGACCCGCATTTTTCACAGCGCTGTGCAACGCTTTGTTCCTGCTGTTGAGCTTGTTCTCTGAGGAAGGTCTCTCGTTCGATCGTAATCCTCTGTTTTCACTCTCGGCACCGTTTTTGTTCTCGGTGGTAGACCTCGGATTGCTTCCTTTCGTGGAGTACGCGAGCCTGGTGTACTCAGACATAGATCTGGTCGAACTCGGTAACATGAACCATCCTCTGATCAAGCTCCTTTCCCTGCGGGCACCGGGCACTTACTATCATTCGACGATCCTCGCAAACCTTGCGGAGGCCGCCGCGGAGAAGATCGGGGCGAACCCGATCCTCGCCAGGACGGCCGCGTATTTCCACGACATCGGTAAGGTGAAAAGACCTTACTTTTACACGGAGAACATTCAGGATAGGAACCCGCACGATGAGCTCAACCCGAAGCTCAGCCACCTGATCGTTCTGGATCACGTGAAATACGGATTGGAGCTGGCGCGTCGCCACAGGTTACCCCTTCTGGTCCAGGACGTGATCCCCCAGCACCACGGTACTCGGGTGCAGAAGTATTTCTACCACAAGGCGAGAGAGATGGGTGAAAACCTCAGCGAGGACGAATTCAGATACACAGGTCCGAAACCGCAGTTCAAAGAGGCTGGTATCATCATGCTTGCAGATTCCGTCGAGGCAGCGTTCAGGAGCGTGAAGAATCCCAGCGCGGGCAGGATCAAGTCACTCGTTGAAGAAATCGTTTCGGGTATATACAACGAGCGTGAACTCGACGAATCGGGCCTGACCCTGAAGGATCTCGAGGCGATTGCGAATGAATTCGCCAAAGTTTTGCTCAACATGTTCAAATCGAGGATAGAGTATCCCAAAGAAGAGATAAAGCGGGTGATCGTGCTTGCCGAAAATCCGGATTCAAAATCGAACGAAACACAGGGTTCCGATCAGGAAAATACGAAAGATCGTTGAGAAAATCGTGGAAGAGGAAATAGGAAACGTCTCAGTGGACGTTTTCTTCGTCGGTGAAAAGACCATCGCCAGGCTGAACGAAGCCTTCAGAAAGGTCAAGGGTTCGACAGATGTGCTGACGTTCGTTTACAACGATCAGGATCTATACGGTGAAATATTTCTCTGTCCTGTCGTGATATCGAGAAACGCACGCAAGTTCGGCTGCGACTATGAAGAGGAACTGCTGAGGGTCACGATTCACGCCACACTGCACCTTGCAGGTTACGATCACGAGTTCGACACGAGTCGTTCAGAGGTCATGTTCCAGAAACAGGAAGAGTACTTAAAGGAGGTTGAACGCGGTGGTTGTTAAGCCTTTCAGGGCCCTCAGGCCAAGAAGGGAGTTCGCGGCCAAGGTTGCTGTGAAACCGTACGACGTGATAAGTTCTGAAGAAGCACGAAAGATCGTACTGTCGAACCCTCTGGCTTTTTACAGAGTGACGAAGCCAGAGGTGAACTTCGAACGTCCGGTCGATCCAGCCTCTGAGGAAGCCTTAGAGGTGGCAAAGCGAAACCTTCGGAAGTACATCGAAGATGGTATCTTCTTCCAGGAGGATCAAGACTGCTTCTACATCTACAGACAGATCTCGCACGATCACACCCAGACCGGTCTGGTCGCGACGTTTTCTGCCAGGGAGTACATCGATTCGAAGATCAAAAAGCACGAGCTGACCAGGAAAGAGAAAGAGGAAGAAAGAGTCAAACACATAGAATATTTGCGAGCACAAACGGGATTGGTGTTCCTGTTCTATCGTTCCAATCAGAAGATAGACAGTCTGATCGAGTCTTTCACCGATCAGGAACCTGAATACGATTTCGTGGATGAAGATGGGGTCAGACAGACTATCTACGCCGTCAGAGACAGAGCTGCCGTGGAACAAATCAAGCAAGCGTTTGAAGAGGTGCCAGTGTTTTACATCGCGGACGGCCACCACAGGGCTGCCGCGGCTGTGAGAGTCGCAGAAAGGATGGCCAGCAGGAATCCCAGCCACACGGGAATGGAAGAGTACAACTATTTTGTGGGTGTCGTCTTTCCTCACAGTCATCTCAAGATATACGATTACAACAGAGTCGTGAAAGACTTGAACGGTCTCAACGTGGAGGAGTTTTTGAACCGGCTGGGTCAGGCGTTCGTCGTTGAAAAAGCGCCTGCTCAGCCGTACAAACCCAAGGAAAAGCACGAATTTGGTATGTTCTTGGCAAACACATGGTACAGGTTGAAAGTGAAGGATGAGATTTTGAAACGAGTTGAGTCCGATCCCACAGCGACCCTGGATGTCTCGATATTGCAGAGAGAGGTGCTGGATAAAATTCTGAACATTAAGGATCCGAGGACGGACAAGAGGATCGATTTTGTTGGCGGAATCCACGGTCTCAGTGCGCTCGAAGATTACGTTTTGAACAAGGGTTGGGCGGTCGCGTTCGCGCTCTATCCAACGTCTCTGGAAGAATTGATGAGCGTTGCGGATGCGAACCTGATCATGCCACCGAAGTCGACGTGGTTCGAACCGAAACTCAAGAGTGGACTTTTCGTTCACTTGATTTGAACATGTAGTTTTACAGAATCGTCTTAGAATTGGTGTGGAACAAGGAGGTGAAAGCATGTTCTTCTACGATCCAACGTTTCTGCTTCTGATACCCGCGCTCATACTCGCCGTCTGGGCGCAGGTCAAGGTGAGTACAGCCTTTTCAGAGTATTCGAAGTTCAGAGCCTCAGTAGGGCTCACCGGAAGCCAGCTCGCCATGAGGTTGCTCGAGATAGCGGGCATCTACAACGTGCGCGTCGAAGCTGTGCCGGGCCATCTGACCGACCACTACGATCCGAGAAGCAAGGTCGTCAGGTTGTCTTCGGCCACTTACGCGAGTCAATCTGTGGCAGCGCTGGGCGTGGTCGCGCACGAGATCGGACACGCCATACAGGATGCACAGAAGAATCCACTGTTGGTGTTCAGAACGATCCTTGCACCCGTCGCGAGCTTGGGTTCGTCTCTCGCGTGGATACTCTTCATAATGGGCATCATCTTCGCAGTACCTGGGCTGTGGCAGTTCGGGATCGTTCTCTTCTCGCTGGCCGTGCTGTTCAGCCTGGTGACTCTGCCTGTCGAGTACGATGCCAGCAGAAAGGCGCTCAAACTTTTGAGAGAAAACCTTTTGATGAGCGAAGAAGAGCTCAAGGGTGTCAAGAAGGTGCTCTCGGCTGCTGCGCTGACGTACGTTGCGGCGACAGCGACGGCTGTTTTGCAACTGCTCAGGATGCTCCTCATCGCGGGCGCTTTCGGAAGGAGAGATTGAAAGAGTTAGAAAAAATTTTGAGAGCCACACGCGAGTGTGGCTCTTATTTTTTTGGTAGCATTGTCTGAGGAGGTGAACTCGCACAACACATGAAAAGAGTCAGAGCGATCCTGGCATTGCTACTCGTCACCGTGGCCTGGGGATTGACCTTCCCGGTTCAGAAGGTTGCCCTGTCTGGGTCCAATCCGTTCTTCTACAATTCGTTCAGGTTTCTCATCGCAAGTTCGTTCACGCTCCTGTTTTTCAGAAGGAAGCCCCGATGGAAAGAAGGATTGATACTGGGACTGTTCATCAGTATAGGCTACGCAACGCAAACGAGCGGGTTGAAACTGACCAGTTCGACCAAGAGCGGTTTCATCACATCTCTGTACGTACCGTTCGTGCCAGTTTTCTCGTTCTTCATCGAGAGGGTTAGGCCGTCGCGTCTTCAAATCCTTTCTTTTCTCCTATCCATCCTGGGGCTGTACCTTCTGAGCAGCCCCTCGGCAGATCCGTTCAACCTCGGCGATCTACTGACCCTTTTCTGTGCGATCGCCTTCGCGATCCAGATCGTTCTCGTCACGCGCTACACGAACGACAAAGACTGCGACGAAGCTGGTTTGTTGTTGCCCCAATTTCTCTTAACTGCGCTGTTCAATCTCCTTCTGGCACCCTTAGGAGGGCCTGTGGGATTCAAATGGAGCTATCTCTTCGCCCTGCTTTTCACCTCGATACTTGCAACCGTCGTGGCCTTCTGGGTGCAGGTGAAGTTTCAGAAAGACGTGGGTTCGAACTCGGCTGCACTCATCTACACGGCCGAACCAGTCTTCGCATCCCTGTTTGCTTTCTGGCTGCTGGCAGAAAGAGTGACGTCTTCACAGTTGATCGGCATGTGTATCCTCGTTGCCGCTTCGATCCTTGGAAATCTGAAAAGGGGGTGAAGAACGTGAGCATCATTTATTTGAGAAGGAGCGTGAGAAAATACCAAAATAAAGACGTTGGAGACGAGATCGTGACCGAACTTTTAAGGGCAGCGATGCACGCACCTTCGGCAGGAAACGCTCAACCGTGGCACTTCATAGTGATCAGGTCCGAAGAGAAAAAGCAGAGGATCGCCGAGGTTCACCCTTACGCCAGGATGGTGCTGCAGGCACCGGTAGCGATCTTGGTATGCGCGGATCCGGGCCTTGAGATTTACAAGGGCTTCTGGGTCCAGGATTGTTCGGCAGCCACGATGAACATCCTGCTCAGAGCGGTCGAACTCGGGCTGGGAGCGGTCTGGTGCGGGGTTTATCCGAACGAAGAGCGCGTGGAAGCGTTCAGGAAGATCTTCGGACTGCCGGAACACGTCGTACCGTTTTCGATCGTTCCTGTTGGTTATCCTGCAGAAACTCCGAAGCCTGTCGATCGGTTCAAACCTGAAAGGATTCATTACGAAGCGTGGTGAGAAAACGATGGAAAGGATGGTTGCCCTCGAATCGACTGTGATAGCCCATGGACTGCCGAGGCCTCTGAACGTGCAGGTCGCTCAGCAACTCGAAGATCTCGTCAGACAGAAAGGCTGTGAACCCAAGACGATAGCCATAGTAGAAGGTCAGATCAGGGTGGGTTTGACGCTGGACGAACTCGTCCAGCTGGGTATGAGGGACGATGTCATGAAGGTTGGGGTCGCGGAGGTAGCGATAGCGCTCGCAAAGAAAGCGTGGGCGGCCACCACCGTGAGCGCCACGATGAGGATCGCGGCGATGAACAACATAGAGGTTTTCGCGACCGGTGGTATCGGGGGTGTACACGACGTACAGAGGTGGGACGTCTCTCAAGATCTTGTGGAACTTTCACGAACGCGCACGATCGTTGTTTCTGCCGGTCCGAAATCTTTGCTCGATCTGAGATCGACGATCGAGATGCTCGAAACACTTCAGGTTACGGTGCTTGGTTACAGAACGGACAGACTGCCTGCCTTCTACGTTCGAGAAGTCGATGTTCCCGTGCAGAGAGTCGACAGCGTTTCTGAAATAGTAGAGATCTACCTTGAAAAGTGCAGGTTGAACTTGCCTGGTTCAGTGTTGATCTTCAATCCCATTCCCGCTGAGTACGAGATAAGCGAGGAGCTACTTTCAGAGTGGGACAGGAGGGCGAAGGAGGAACTGAAGAGATCCAGGATAGAAGGAAAGGCCGTCACACCGTTTTTGCTCGCAAAGCTCGCCGAGATCTCCAACGGGAGAACCGTCAGAAGCAACATCGAACTTTTGAAGAACAACGTTTCTCTCGCGTGCGATATAGTCAACGAACTGGCACGCCGCAAGGAGTCGCTTTGATTCGGAAGCTCTTTCATTCAACGGTGTGTATCTTCAACATGTTCGTCGTTCCCACCACACCACACGGTGTTCCGAGCGTTATGACGACCGTGTCGGATGGTTCCACGTATCCGAGCGCTTTCGCTTTCTCGACCGCCACGTGCAGCACGATGTCGACGGAGTAAACTTCCGGCACGAGCACAGGGATGACGCCCCAGACGATGCACAGTTGATGGTAGGTCGACTCTCTGGGTGTGGTTGCCAGAATGGGACATTCTGGTCTGAAATAAGAAACGCGTCGTGCGGTGCTACCAGAAGCTGTGGAGGCTATGATGAGCTTCGCGCGCGTTTCTTTCGCGATTTCATAGGAACTCTTGGCGATCGCATCCGACGTGTCAGTCGATGGTTCCTTCCGTCTGATTTCGAACCATACACCGTACGTATCCAGATGCTTTTCCACGCTCTGTACGATTCTCTTCATCGTTTCGACCACCAGAACGGGTCGTTGTCCAACGGCAGTTTCAACGGTTAACAACAGGGCATCTGCTCCGTCGAGGATCGCGTTGGCGATGTCTGTGACCTCGGTGCGGGTTGGCTGGTCTTTTTCAACCATCGACTCGAGCAACTGTGTGGCGACGACGATGGGAATTTTGAATTTCGAAGCCTTCATTATCAGCTTTTTCTGAAGGATGGGTAGTTCCTCCAGAGATGTTTCTATCGCGAGATCTCCCCTCGCCACGATGATCCCATCACTGACACTGCAGATCTTTTCAAAATCGTTCACGGCTTCCTTGGTTTCTATCTTCGCCAGAATCGCAGCTTCGCAGTTCAATGTCTCAAGAAAGTTCTTGGCTTCCTGAACGTCTCTCGATGATCTGACGAACGATAGGCAGTAATAATCCACCGGAAGATCGGCCATCCGCTTCACGATGCTTCTATCTTTGTCGGTGAAGGAAGGAACAGAAAGCTCGATGGTGGGTAGATTCACCCCTGCATTCTTTTTGATCGTTGCAGCCCTCTCCACCAGGCATTCCAGATACTTATCCTGCTTCTTGACGACCCTCAGCCGGGCTTTCCCATCGTCGAGGAGGACGATGTCGTCCTTGCCCAGCAGCCGCAGCACCGATGGTTCGTTCAGCATGATCTGCTTCCTGTCCGTCGAAAGTTCGTTTTCCACAAGAAGGACTGTCTCACCTTGCAGCAACTCCAGTGAATCGAAGTTCGAGACTGGTTTTGCTCTCAACTTGGAACCGGGCAGATCGACTATGATCGAGAAGGCCGTTGAGGAATCGCTCCTGATTTCAGCGAGCAGTTTGACCAGCGTGACCAGTTTGTCCACATCGTAGTGGGTGGCACTCAGTCTGAAACCGTTCACACCTGCGTTCAACAATTCTTTTATCGTTGATTCATTTTCACTGCTCGGCCCTAAGCTGCAGAGAATCTTGGTCTTCGTCATAGTTCGTACCCTCACGACAGCGTCATGCAGAGATCGTAAAGAGAAAGGTCCAGCTGCTTCTTCGTGGCCACAACCTTTTCTGTCTCCACCAGTTCGATCTTTCCAGCTTTGAGTATGGTCGTCGCACACTTTTCACCATCGAGTAAAGCCTGTACCGCCCTGACGCCCATGCGCGTGGCGAGCAACCTGTCGAAAGCCGTGGGACTTCCACCCCTTTGAATGTGACCCAGCACAGAGATTCTCGTTTCGTAGCCTATTTTTGCTGAAAGCTTCCTTGCAACATCTTCAGCCTTTCCCGCACCCTCCGCCACCACGACGATACAGTTGAGTTTCCCACGCTTTCTCTCTTCGAGCAGTCTCGCGGCGAGCTGGTCAAGGTCCACTGGTACCTCCGGTATGATGACCGCTTCCGCACCCGTGGCGATCGCCGACATCAACGCGATGTATCCGGACTCTCTTCCCATGACTTCAACGATGAAGGCGCGTTCGTGAGAAGTGGCGGTGTCTTTGAGTTTCTGAATCGCATCGACCACCGTGTTGAGGCACGTATCCACTCCCACACACATGTCCGTGTATGCGATGTCGTTGTCGATGGTACCGGGTATACCGATCACTGGAACTCCGAACTCTTTGTGGAAAACCACTGAACCTGTTAGACTGCCCTCGCCTCCGATCACGACGAGCCCTTCTATGCCGAATTTTGCAAGATTCCTCGCAGCCTTTTCTCTTCCTTCCTTCGTCAGGAATTCGCCACACCTGCTCGTTCGCAGTATGGTTCCGCCCTTTTCCATGATCCCAGCCACCGAAGCGAAGCTCATCTCCCTGATGGCTCCATCTATCAAGCCGCAGTAACCTCTCTCGATACCGAAAACTTTCAAACCGTTCCTGACCCCGTACCTCACGACGGCTCTGATCGCCGCGTTCATTCCTGGAGAATCTCCTCCACTGGTCATGACAGCTATGCTTTTCATTTTCTACCCCCCAGAGTGTTAGAATTGTCCTTGGAAGATTATATAACGACGATGAAGGTGATGCACTTGTGGAAAGTCCTCGTTGAGGGTGTCAACGTTACGCTTGCAAATTTTCTGAAATCTCTGCTCGAACAGAACGGTGTAGAGGTCCTTGTGAGGACTTCAAAATTGTTCGATCCCGTCATATTCGGTCAGGGTGGTTTGCTGGACCTACTCGTGCCGGAAGATAAAATCGAAGAGGCGCGTTCACTGATCGAGGAGGCGCAAAAGCATGGAGAAGAAGACACCACTTTATGAAGAACACGTCAAACTGGGTGCGAAGATGGTTGATTTTGCGGGCTGGATGATGCCACTTCAGTACGAGAGCATCGTGGCAGAAGTTGAAGCCGTCAGAAAGAACGTGGCCCTTTTCGACGTTTCGCACATGGGAGAGATATTCGTTCGCGGACCCGACACCGTCGCGTTCCTGGACCGATTGTTGACGAACAGTTTCAGTACGATCAACGTAGGTCAGGCGATGTACTCGGTTATGTGCAACGAAAATGGTGGGATCATCGATGATCTCATAGCTTACAGGCTCGGCGAGGACGAAGCGATGCTCGTGGTGAACGCCGCCAACACGCAGAAAGATTTCGAATGGATCAAATCTCAGTCAAGCCGTTTCAACGTGCGGGTCGAAGATCTTTCATTTCGTTACGGTCTGATCGCCGTACAGGGACCGAAGAGCGAGGCTCTGCTTTCATCGATCGTGCCTGAAATCGTATCTTTGAAGTATTATCACTCAGCGAATTTCACAGTTCTCGGGAAGAAGTGTCTGATCAGCAGGACGGGCTATACGGGTGAAGACGGTTTTGAGATCTGTTGCGATTGGCAAGACACCGTGTACATCTGGCGGGGACTCCTCGAACTCGGTAAGGACTTCTCACTGAAACCTGCCGGGCTCGGAGCGAGGGACGTTTGCAGGCTCGAGGCCTCATACCTGCTTTACGGGAACGATATGGACGAGACCGTGACACCGTTGGAAGCGGGATTGAGCTGGGTCGTGAAGTTAGAAAAAGATTTTGTCGGGAAAGAAGCCCTGCTCGCCCAGAAAGAGCAGGGGGTCAAAAGGCGCATCAGGGGGTTGAAACTCGAAGGAAGGCGTATCGCAAGGCACGGCATGCCCGTTTTGAAAGATGGGAAACAGGTTGGGATTATCACCAGTGGGACGTTTTCTCCAACGCTTCAGAGTTCCATTGCGTTGGCGATGATCGATTCATCGTTGAAGGTGGGAGAAGAAGTATCGATAGACATGAAGGGTGCGACTGTAAAAGGATGGATCGTAAAACTTCCTTTTTACAGAGGGAGTGTAAAAACCACATCGGCTTGAGGAGGTGTCTCTCGTGAAGAAGTTTGCAAAGACGCACGAATGGGTTGAAGTGAACGGAAACCTGGCGGTGGTGGGTATATCCAACCACGCACAGGAAAAACTCGGAGACGTGGTCTACGTGGATCTGCCACAGGTGGGAAAGGTTGTGAAGAAAGGTGAAGCGTTCATGAGTGTTGAATCTGTCAAAGCTGCGAGTGATATCTACGCACCTGTGAGTGGAAAGATCGTCGAGGTGAACGAAAAACTTTCGAACCAACCGGAACTTCTGAACAAGGATGCCGAGGGAGAAGGATGGCTCGTCAAGATCGAGATGAGCGATCCGGCAGAACTTTCTGATCTTCTCGACGAAGAAGCGTACAGGAGGTTCTGCGAGGAGGAAGGCTAACATGTTTCCTTACGTGCCTCACACGGAACAGGAAATACGTGAAATGCTCAAGACGATAGGTGTAGATTCGATCGACGATCTTTACAGAGACGTGCCGATGACCGTGCGCGAGCTGAACCTGCCGAACGGGCTGGATGAATTCAGCGTTGTGAAGAAAATCAAATCCATCGCGCAGAAAAACGTTGTGATAGAGAAAGAGAAAGTTTTCATGGGTGCAGGCATCTACGTTCACTACGTACCTCACGTTGTGAAGGCCATGGCCTCGAGGCCAGAGTTCGTAACCGCTTACACACCTTACCAGGCGGAAGTTTCGCAGGGAACGCTTCAGGCTCTGTTCGAATACCAGACGATGATCTGTGAACTCACAGGCATGGAAGTTGCGAACTCTTCCATGTACGATGGTGCGTCCGCGCTCGCCGAGGCAGTGCTCATGGCCCACAGGATCAACGGCAGAAAGAAGATCTTGATGAGCGAGGCGGTGCACCCCGAGTACGTGCAAACCTGTAAAACGTACGCACTGGGCTTTGGTCTGAATTTCGCATCAGTACCTGTGGACGAGAGTGGAGCAACGGATGTGGAAGCCCTCTCAAAACTCGTCAACGAAGATAGCTGTGCCGTGGTTGTGCAGCAGCCGAATTTCTTCGGCGTCATTGAAGATTTAAGGCGCGTTCGGGAGATCGCGAAAGATACCATATTCATCGTTGTTGCTGAACCCATATCCCTTTCCTTGCTCGAACCGCCCGGAAGCTTCGGGGCGGATATCGTGGTCGGTGACGGCCAGCCACTCGGAATAACTCCGAATTTCGGTGGGCCCACGGTTGGCTTTTTCGCGACTTTGGAAAAGCACGTCAGAAAGATGCCAGGCAGGATCATAGGACAAACGAAGGATGTTGAAGGTAGAACTGGTTACGTGATGATCCTTCAGACCAGAGAACAGCACATCAGACGAGAGAAAGCCACTTCCAACATCTGCACGAACCACGCACTGATGGCACTCGTCAACGCCATCTACATGAGTCTCATGGGGCCCGAGGGACTGCGCGAGGTTGCCAAAAGGAGCTATGCGAACGCCCATTACTTTGCCGAGAAACTGAAAGAGAAAGGGTTCAAACAGAGGTTCAGCGGTCCTTTCTTCAACGAGTTCGTCTTTTTCGTTGATGAAAACTACCCACACCGCTGGAAAAAGCTCTTCGAGGAAGGTTTCCTCGCACCACTGCCGTTGGAATGGTTCGACAGAAGGTACAAAGGTCTCGCACTCGCTTGTGCGACCGAGGTCAACACTAAAGAGAGCATAGATCAAATGGTGTTCGCCCTGGAGCGTGGTGCCAAATGACGGTTTTTGAAAAATCCGCGGCCGGAAGAATCGGTTTCAAGTTACCTGAGTCCGGTGTGCGTTTCGAAAAAATGGATATACCAGAACACCTCGTCAGGACCAGAAAGCTGGGTCTACCGGAGCTGAGTGAGGTTGACGTGGTCAGACACTACACGGAACTCGCATCGAAGAACTACTCGGTAGACAGAGGCTTTTACCCGCTCGGTTCTTGCACGATGAAGTACAATCCGAAGGTGAACGAATACCTCGCGTCGCTCGAGGGTTTCACCGAGATCCATCCTTACCAGCCAGTGGAGTCCGTCCAGGGTGCGCTACAGCTCATGTACGAGTTGAAGAAAGCGTTGTGCGAGATAACGGGCATGGACGAAATGACGTTGCAGCCAGCCGCAGGTGCGCACGGTGAACTCACCGGGATGCTCATCGTCAGGGCGTACCATCTTTCCAGAAACGACACGAAGAGAACGATCGCACTGGTGCCGGATTCCGCACACGGAACGAATCCAGCATCCGCAGCCATGGCAGGCTTCGAAGTTGTGGAACTGAAATCAACGAAAGAAGGCTTGCTGGACGTGGAGGAGTTGAAAAAACATCTGAACGACAGAGTCGCCGTTCTCATGCTCACCAATCCGAACACGCTCGGACTTTTCGAGAAGGATATTCTTGAGATCGCAAAACTCGTTCACGAAGCGGGTGCCTTGCTCTATTACGACGGGGCGAATCTGAACGCCATCATGGGAAGATTCAGGCCGGGCGATATGGGCTTCGACATCGTTCATCTGAACCTGCACAAAACCTTCTCGGCCCCGCATGGAATGGGAGGCCCGGGCAGTGGACCGGTGGGGGTAAAGCAGTTCCTCGCACGCTTTTTGCCGGTGCCACTGGTCAGAAAATCCGACGATGGCTCTTACTACCTTGACTACGATCTGCCGGACAGCATCGGTAGAATGAGGAGTTTCTATGGAAATTTCGCCGTCCTCGTCAAAGCCTATGCTTACATATTGACAATGGGGAAGGACGGACTGAAGCACGCGAGTGAGATGGCCGTTCTGAACGCGAACTATTTGAGGAAATTACTTTCCAAGCATTTCAGAATGGCTTCTGACAGAACCTGTATGCACGAATTCGTTATCGACGGGAGTGAGTTCGTCAAGAAAACAGGTGTACGCATACTGGACGTTGCCAAAAGGTTGCTGGATTACGGGGTCCACGCCCCGACGATCTATTTCCCGCTGATCGTCCATGAAGCGATGATGATCGAACCCACGGAGACGGAAAGCAAGCAGACACTTGACAAATTCGCCGAGATTGTGGGTAAAATAGTCGAGGAAGCGACGAACAATCCGGAGTTGGTCAAGAACGCGCCGTACACCACACCGATTAGAAGGCTGGATGATGTAACGGCCACCAAGAATCCCATTTATAGATATCGTTGACTTATCGAGAAAAATCCAAAGAGGGGGCGAGAGGAAGAAAGTGAGGTGATGTGAATGAAAGCGCTCTTACTCGATTACGACGGAACGCTCGCGGTCGTAGACGAAGAACGGTTTGCCGAAGAGTATTTTTTCAATTTCAACGTGTTCCTGGTGGAAAAATACAAAACGGCTTTGGATCACTTTGAAATACTCGATTGCTTAGCACAGATCACGAAGTGTTCCGATGGAAGGGTCAACAACTACGAAAGATTCGTGAAGTGTCTCACAGACAAGTTTGAGAAATTCGACTGGAAGGAAGTGTTCGATAGCTTCTACAACAGTGAAGAGTTCGAAGCACTCAACGATCTGGTCGAACCGAACGAGAAGACTCTGGAGTTACTCAGGAAGGCGAAGCAATCGGGACTTTTAGTTGTACTTGCCACGAATCCGATTTTCCCAAGAAGTGCCACTGAGAAACGTTTGAGATGGATCGGTTTGAGCCTGTCCGATTTCGACTACGCAACGTTCATGGAGAACTCCCACTTCTGTAAACCAGATCCGAGGTACTTTTTGGAAATCTGTGAAGCCATCTCGGTTGACCCGAAAGACTGTCTCATGATAGGTGATGACGATCTTTTAGATGGATCTTGCACGAGCGTTGGCATGAAATACAAGTCTATAGAGCTGTTTTCCAGAGACGGAAAAAAAGACCTGCGGGAACTGTTCTCTGAATAACCAAAAACGGGTTTGAGCGAATCGGATTCAAAGGGGGGGAGAAAGATGGCGTGCGGTCAGAAGAAAGAGGAAAAGAAACAGGAAACGACGAAGAAAGAAGAAAAGAAGGGCAAGAAATGAGAAAACCCCGGCTTGATGCCGGGGTTTTTCAATCTGCTATTCTTGCGAACCTCTCTCTGAACTGCTCGGGAGTCATCTTCGCTACAGCTGCGAGCTTGGAGAGCATTACAGGATCTTCGAGGTCTTTCTTTGTGAGCCTTATCATGTAACTCTTCGCGACTTTGTAGTGTTCGGAGTTCAGATCAACCAGCCTCACCTTGCTCCTTCCCGTCTCTGGATCGGTGAATGCTTCAAAAGGCAGAATCGTTATTCTTCCCTGGTCCAGACAAACCATCCCGGCCTTCATGTTGGAAGCGATCTTCCCCAGCAAAAACTGCACGGCCCCATAACCGAGGGTTCTGGTGTAATCGATGTCGAAAGGTATCGGTCGAGCACACCTCAGTTCGTAACCGAGCGTCACATCGACGATCGCCATCTTTTCTCCGCGCTCGGCGAACCGCTTCTGGATTTCCCTCTTGAGTATCGTTGCCAGCGGTATCTCGCTCAATCTGATGTGACCGTGTGGATCTTTTTCGACTATGACACCCGGTATGCTCGCGAGTTCGTTTTCATCCAGTATTTCGCCGATTCCCTCGGCGATGACCGCCAGGCCATCGTTTCTTCCTAATACCCTGCGTTTTATTATTGCAGCTTCAAGTACATCGCACACTTCTGCGAGACTGATTTTCTCTTTTCGGAACTCTTCCGCGATGACTGTTATGGTGGCGCTCGCCGCTTTGCCTATGCCGAGTGCGAGGTGACCCGCTTTTCTTCCCATGACGACGACGAAATACCATCTGTTCGTGGTCCTCGAATCCTGAAGGAGGTTGTAAACCAGTTCGGCACCGACGTGTCGAGCGGTTTCGTAACCGAACGTGGGCATACCGCCCGGCAGGGGTAAATCGTTGTCGATCGTTTTCGGTACGTGTGCTATGCGGATGGTATCACCCGCGACCTTCGAAATGGCAGAAGCAGAAGAGGCGGTATCGTCTCCACCGATGGTCACGAGGTACTTCACGTTCAGTTTCTTTAGAGTCTCCACAACAGTTTCAAGGTCTTTCTGGCTCTTGGTGGGGTTCGCCCGCGAGGTTCTGAGGATCGAACCACCTTCGGTGTGAATTCTGGACACATCGGAAATGCTGAGCGGTCTCACCATATCCGTTCTGCCCTTCATGAGGTGTTCAAAACCATCGTAGATGCCTATCACTTCAAGGCCGTTGTTCACCGCTTCGATGGTCACGGCGTTGATAACGCTGTTGATGCCGGGGGCTGGTCCTCCTCCAACTAAGATCGCGAGACGATCGGACACTGTGAACACCTCCTGATGAAGATTATAAGCACGGCCCACAACCAGCGGGAACGTAACAGTTTTGTCAGGCAGTCTTTCGTTTCTGTTCAGCAACGTTTATCGTGAACAGCATTACAATCCAAAGCAAGAAGGAGCAGATTGATCGATGTGTATGAACGTGTTTTCTGAGGAGTTGAAGGTTCACATCGAAATGAAGAAAGACAAGAAGTGCAACCGCCCGGTGATCTGTGGCGGTGTGCGTTCGTTGTAGCACACCGGACGGAGAAAAGATCACCGGGCTACCGAGAAGGTAGCCCGGTTTTTTTATAGGAGGGGTGAGAGTATGGCGGGTGAACTTCTGGAGAGTACCAGTTCTGAAGCTGCGGATCTTCAAAGCACTGAACAGCTGATCGAACTGATCAGCAAGTCCAGAAAAAGAACGCCCGTGGTCGCTTTCGTGAAGGGAAAGCTGAGTGAGATCGACTTTTCAGCGGTTCGCTTCTTTGGAAACGGTGATTTCGGGATCGTTGTGGCTGAATACGAAGATTTTAAAAGGTTGATCGAATCTCACCCTGACCGGATTGAGGATTTCCACGTTCAGGTGCTGGCGCGAAACTCCGCCTTGCCGCTGGCAGATCTGACGAAGTACAACGCGAGGATCGAGCCCGGCGCGATCATCAGGGACATGGTGAAGATCGGTGATGGTGCCGTGATCATGATGGGTGCGATCATAAACGTCGGGGCAGTTATTGGTGAGAAAACCATGATCGATATGAACGCGGTTGTTGGTGCGAGGGCCATCATTGGAAAGAACTGCCACATAGGTGCGGGGGCCGTGATCGCCGGCGTGCTGGAACCTCCGAGTGCAACGCCGGTCATCATTGAGGACGAAGTGATCGTGGGCGCCAACGCCGTGGTCCTCGAGGGTGTGAGGGTTGGAAGGGGGGCCGTCGTGGCAGCCGGTGCTGTCGTGATAAACGATGTGGAACCTTACACCGTTGTTGCGGGTGTTCCCGCACGCTTCGTAAAGAGAGTCGACGACAGAACCAAAGAAAAGACGAAGATAGTCGAAGCGCTGAGGCATATCAACACGACGATCAGGTGATCGGTATGAGCCACATCTGCCCAGTTTACAAACCCTTTCCGATCCGGATCGACAGAGCCAGGGGGATATACATTTACTCCACGGACGGAAAACGTTACATTGACACTTTCTCTGGAATCGGTGTGCTGGCGTTTGGTCACGGTGATGAAGACATAAGAAGGGCCATGAACGAGAAGATGGAGCGATACATGCACATTTCGAACTTTTTCCTCGATGAAGATGCAGAAATCGTTGCAGCGAAACTGATCGAGAGGACTGGCAGAACCGGCAAGGTGTTCTTCACAAACTCGGGTGCAGAAGCGAACGAGGCTGCTCTGAAAGCCGTCAAGAAGTTGCGAAAAGGATTGATCGTGTCGTTCGAAAGGAACTTCCATGGCAGAACGATCGCTGCTCTGTCCGTGACAGGTTTCGTTGGTTTGAGAAAACCCTTCGAGCCACTGCTTTCTGACGTGATTTTCCTTCCACACAACGACGTTGATTCGTTCGAAAAACTGTTAAACGAGAAGGGAAAAGAGATCTCGGCAGTTTTCGTGGAGTGTGTTCATGGAAGCGGTGGTTTGAACGTCCTGGATGGTGAACTCGCAAAACTCATAGAGGAGGCCAGGCAAGAGTTCGGTTTTCTTCTGGTGGCTGACGAGGTCCAGGCGGGATTGGGCAGGACGGGCAAGTTCTTCTCGTACCAGCATTTCGATCTTCAACCCGATATCGTAACGGTGGCCAAGGCGCTCGGAGGAGGTTTGCCACTCGGTGCGGTGCTCTTTCTTGAGGATGTCGCAGACGTTTTCGGCTATTCAGAGCACGGTTCAACCTTCGCACCGAATCCCGTGGCGCTGGCTGGTGCGAGAATCGTTCTGAACAAACTCACAGACGAGTTCATTCATCGAGTCGCCGAAAAGGGCAGGTTCATGAAAGAAAGGTTGCTCCAAATGGGTTCAGGGATACTGGCAGTGAAGGGACTGGGTTTGATGATAGGCGTTGAGGTCAGCGTCGATCCGGAAGTACTGAAGCAGGTAGCTCTGAAAAACGGTTTGCTCTTGAACGTGGTTTCTGGCAACGTTGTGAGGTTCCTTCCGGCACTGAACATCAGTTTTGATCAGATCGAGGAGATGCTGGAATTGTTCGAAAGGAGTTTGAACGAGGCATATGGACGAGATCACGTTGAGAAGGTTGATTCATCAAAATCCTGAGCTCGCGTTCGAAGAGTACAACACCCAGAGATTGATAGTCGAGTTCGTCCGTGGGCTCGGATTGAACAATATCCTCACACTGGGAACCGGAGTGCTGGTGTTCCTGGAAAGGAGAGAGCACGAACCTTACGTGATCGTGAGGGCAGAGATGGATGCGTTACCCATACCAGAAGAGACGGATTATCCATTCCGGGCCAGCAACGGAAGAATGCACGCCTGTGGTCACGATTTCCACATAGCGGCGGTCTGCTGGGCGCTGAGGAGGATCGTGGAAGAAGACAAACGGGGAAATTATTTGTTCGTTTTTCAACCGGCTGAAGAGAGCGGTGCAGGTGCGAGGAAGATCGTTGAACACATCACGCGATGGGATTGTGATGTTAAAGCAGCCGTAGCCATGCATGTGACGGACGAATATCCTGCGGGCGTGGTCGCGAGCAGGCCTGGCCCTCTCTTCAGCGCTTCCTGTGAAGTGAACGTTCGTGTGGAGGGGCGATCTGCTCACGTCGCCCAGCACCGGCTTGGTAGAGACGCTTTAAAAAGTGCCGTGATGTTTCTGAATCGGGTGTACGCATGGGATTGGAAGGATGATCTCGTTTGGTTCGGAAGGCTCCTTGCGGGTCAGATCAGAAACGTTGTGGCCGGTGAAGCCTTGATCGAGGGAACGGTGAGAGTGAGTGAAACTGAGAGACTGCACGGTGTGATCGAAGTACTTCAAAGCTTTGCAAGAGAGGTTGAAGACGAAACGGGAGTCAAGGTTTCTGTGAATCCAGCGGCGGTGTACCCTGAAGTGATGATCGATGAGGGCCTTCTGTCTGTGCTGAGACGTGTATGCGAAGAAAATGGTATCGAATATGTTGAGTGCGAGAGAAAGCTCACCGCCGAAGATTTTGGTTATTTCTCGAGGCACTTCCGTACCCTGATGTTCTGGTTCGGTGTCAGACAGAAACCAAGAATCGAGGGTCTTCATTCTCCACGTTTTCTCCCCGCCGACGAATTGATCCCAGTCGCTGGGGATCTTCTTGTGCACCTCCTTGATTCGATGAGTGAAGCTCGGGTATGATATAACTATCAGGAAATATTTGCAAAGGAGGTGCACCTGCTTTGTTCTTTGTGCTCATTACTTCCCTTTTGGGAATAGCTTACGTTTTGTTTTTGGCCTTCAAAATCTTAGACAGCAGCCCCGGCAGCGAAAAGATGGTACAGCTATCAAAAATCATCCAGGACGGTGCGAGGTCTTTCTTGTTCAGCGAATACAAGGTGTTTCTACCTTTCGTACTCGCTCTCTCTTCGTTGCTTGGGTTCTCGCTGGGATGGAAGATCGCAGGCGCGTTCTTAGTGGGTGCGGCTTTTTCGACGCTGAGCGGTTTCTTTGGTATGGCTATAGCCACGAAGGCGAACGTTCGCACGAGCTGGGCGGCGAGACAGGGCCTTGGGAGAGCTTTGAAGATCGCGTTCAGCGGCGGTGCCGTGATGGGTTTGACCGTTTCGTCACTGGGATTACTGGGATTGACAGTAGTCTACGTTTTGACCAGAGACGTGACCAAGGTGAGTTACTACTCTTTGGGCGCATCCTTTGTGGCACTGTTCGCGCGCGTTGGGGGAGGCATATTCACCAAGGCGGCCGACGTCGGTGCTGACATCGTGGGAAAAACGGAGGCGAACCTACCGGAGGACGATCCGAGAAATCCTGCCGTCATCGCGGACAACGTCGGAGACAACGTGGGTGATGTGGCGGGCATGGGTGCGGACTTGTTCGAGTCCTACGTTGGCTCGATATTCTCAGCGCTCGCTCTGGCTTCCGCTCTCGGTGAAAAACAGAAGCTGGACCTGGTACTGTTCACGGTCTCGGTTGGTTTGCTCGCTTCCATCTTCGCCGTGCTGTTGACCCGATCGCTCAGTGACAGGGCGAAGGATGCGGCCACGGCGCTGAGACTCGGCACGATCGTTGCCAACCTTGCACTGGTCGCGGCCTTGTTTCTGTATTCCTTCTTTCAGAAAAGCTTTGCCGAGTTCTTCGCCGTTCTCGTTGGTGTGATCATAGGAATTTCCATAGGTTTGTTCACGGAGTTCTACACCTCCGGAGCGCGCGTCGAGAGGCTCGCAAAATCCGCGTTGATGGGCCCTGCGAATTTCCTCATCAACGGTCTGGCACTCGGAATGGAATCGACCTTCGTGGTGACGCTGATGATAGTCTCCGGTGTGGTTTTCTGTCACAGGCTCCTTGGTCTCTACGGTGTGGCGCTCTCCGCGGTGGGTATGCTCGCAACTTTGGGTATGAGTTTGGCCATAGACGCCTACGGTCCCATCGCCGACAACGCAGGTGGCATCGCGCAGATGACAGGACTCGGTGACGATGTGAGGAAGATAACAGACGAGCTCGATGCGGTTGGTAACACCACAGCTGCCATGGGGAAAGGTTTTGCGATAGCTTCTGCAGCGATGACGAGCCTGGCTTTGTTCGCAAACTTTGCCAACGTCTCGCATGTGGAGAACTTCGATATAAGGCAACCTGCCCTCTTCGTTGGGGCACTGGTCGGGGCCATGCTTCCGTTCCTCTTCAGTGCTCTGACGATGAAGGCCGTTGGTTATGCGGCGGATGAAATGGTCGAGGAAATCAGGAGGCAGATAAGGGAAATTCCGGGTATCATATCTGGTGAGAATCTTCCAGATTACACGAGATGCATTCAGATAGCCACGCGTGGCGCACTCAGGAGAATGGTGCTCCCAAGTTTGCTGGCCGTGGGTTCACCGATCCTGACTTATTTCAGTCTGGGTGCGGTTGGTACGGCTGGACTCTTGATAGGCGCCACGGTTTGTGGTGTGATGGTAGCAATATTCATGTCCAACTCGGGTGGAGCTTGGGACAACGCAAAGAAGTACGTTGAGGAAGGACACTTTGGGGGTAAAGGGTCTGTGACGCACAAAGCGACCGTGGTCGGAGACACGGTTGGAGATCCGCTCAAAGACACCGCGGGGCCTTCGATCAACATTCTGATAAAGCTCATGGCTGTGACTTCCGTGGTGATTGCCACGATGGTGGGGAGGTAAGAACGAATGAAAAGAGTGGCGATTCTCTGTGTGGGGAACGATTGTCCAGGTTTGAATGCGGCGATCAGGGCTGTGGTTGTGAAAGCGTCTGAACTCGGCATCGAGGTGCTCGGTGTTAAGGACGGCTTCGAAGGATTCTTGAAGGATCAGCTCGACGTGATGACGAAGACGAACGTGTCCGGAATCCTTCACAAAGGTGGAACCATACTGGGAACATCTCTGCTGGTTCCTGAGGATGAAGAGCAGATGAAATTGGTTCAGAAGAAGGTAGAACAGTACGCGATCACCTCGTTGATCATCCTCGGCGGCAGGCTCGGTGTCAGGGCCGCGCTGAACCTTTCGAAAAAGAACGTGCCATCCTTGTTGATTCCTGCCACGATAGACAACGATCTTTCCTTCACCGATTTTTCCATAGGCTTCTTCACCGCGGTTGAGAACGTCAAGAACGCGCTCGATGTTCTTCATTCAACTGCGGAATCTCACCACAGGGTGATGATAGTCGAGACGATGGGAAAACCGGGTGGTTGGATCGCCACGGTGGGAGGACTCACCGGAGGGGCCGATTATGTCGTTTCGAGTGCTGAGCCCTTCGACCCGGACGATCTTCTCAGGAAAATAAGGACACGTTACGAAGGGCACAAGAGGTTCTCGATCATCGTTGTTGAAAGCGGTGTCAGGTTGCCCGAAGATTTCTACCGTAACCTGGGTCTTTCTCAGGAAGTTCCCGCGGCTCAGGCGATAGGATCGTTCGTGGAGAAGAATTTCAAAGAGTTCGGTGTGGAATGGAGATACACGAACCTTGGTTATCTGCAGCGTGGTGGGAGCCCCGTCGCCATGGACCGCCTCGTAGCCACGCTGATGGCCACGAGGGCTGTGGAAATGATCAAGGCGGCGAGGATCTACCATGCCGTTGGTATGAGAGGATTGACGGTGACTGAGGTTCCGTACAGCGAGACGATGCTGAACGTGAGGACAGTGGAAGAGCATCTGAGATCGCTCGTGAAACTTTTCTATTGAGGTGATGATTTTGGGCTTGCTCCAGGTTCTTGGACCCGTGATGGTTGGACCTTCCAGTTCTCACACGCTCGGTGCGATGCGAATTGCGCGCTTTGCGAGAAAATTTTCTTCGAGCCTGCCGAGTGAAGTCGTCTTTTTGTTGCACGGGTCTTTCGCCAAGACTGCCGATGGGCACGGAACTAAGAAGGCCTTGCTGGCAGGGATTCTGGACTTAGATTACGACGATGAGAGGATCGTGGAATCCTACGAGCTGGCGCGGCGATTGGGATTGAAGTTCAGTTTTGAAAGCGTAGATCTCAGAGACGTTCATCCCAACACGGTGCGTATCAGGTTCCTCAGCGATGAGTGGCACGAGATAGAGGGTTGTTCCATCGGTGGTGGTAGCATAAAGATAACGCGGGTGGACGAAGTGGAGTGCGAACTTGGATGGAACTACGATACGCTGATAATTCTCAACAAAGACGAACCAGGGGCATTGATGAAGATTCTGTCCTGCATCGAAGCGAACATAGCGAACCTTTATCTTAGAAGGATCAACATGCTTCAACAGTTGGCCGTGGCGATCCTTGAACTGGACGAATCGAGATACGATGCGGAAAAACTTGGCAAGCTGGATGTCGTACTGAAACATTACTTCGTTCCAAAAGACAGGCTGTTGGGAGTCAGTGGGGCATGACGTTCTCAGAACTTTTAGAAATGTCGCGAAAGGCGGATCAACCCTTCCACGAGATCGTGCTGGTGGCGCAGATGCTTGAGGATGGTTCCGATCCGTCCGAGACCAGATCGAAGATTCGTTTGCTCTTGCACACCATGTTGGACATAGCCGAATCGAACTACGCCAAACGGCAGAAAACTCTGGTCGGACTCTGCGGAGAGAACGCGTATCTGTTCTCGAAGCACACCCCAAAGTTCATCGATCAATTCATGCACGTGGCGATGACAGCGGCCCTATCTGTTTCGGAAGCCAATTCTGCAATGAAGCGCATCGTCGCGTGTCCCACCGCTGGCTCGTGCGGTGTCATGCACGGTGTCGTTTATGCCCTGGCCGAGGTTCTCAACGTGGAGGAAGAAAGGCTCGTTGAAGGACTCATCGTTGCAGGTGTCATAGGAGACATCGTCGCGAGGATGGCCTCCATCTCCGGTGCACAGGCGGGCTGCCAAGCGGAGATAGGTACGGCAGCCGCCATGGCCAGTGGTATGATGGTTTACGTTTTGACGCAGGACGCTGAAAAATCTTCACACGCGGCTGCGATCTGTTTGAAATCTTTGATGGGCTTGGTCTGTGACCCCATAGGAGGTTTCGTGGAGGTTCCGTGTGTCAAACGGAACGCCACGGCCGTTGCCGTAGCGGTTGCGGCCGCAGAGATGGCACTTGCAGGGATAAAGAGTGTGGTGCCCTTCGATGAAGTCGTCGAAGCCATGGCCAAGGTTGGCAAGTCGCTTCCCGAGGAGCTGAGAGAGACAGGCCTGGGTGGTATCGCGGCAACGAAAACAGCCCTAAAACTTCTTGAACGTTTTTTCAGTGGGGGTGGCGTGGATGAAAATAAGCGGGGAGATAACGCAGAACGTTGATCTTTGCATTGGCTGGGGACGGCTCAATCCCAACGCACTCGGCTGGAGCAGAAGGCCACTGATTCGAGCGAACCTGAAGGATCACTTTCTCAGAAAAAAGAAATGGAACTACTGGGCCGTGGCGAACAGGAACTGTCTTTTCTCGGTCACGGTGTGCAATTTGGATTATCTGGGCACGGTGTTCGCCTACTTTCTTGATTTCAACAGTAAAGATTTTGTCGAAGAATCCATCACGACGCCTTTTGGAAAAGGTTGTTCTCTGCCACAGACGCCGTACGAAAGTGTGTCGTTCGAATCGAAGAAGATGCGTGTGAAGTTTGAGGCCGATCGAGGGAAAGTGATTATAAGCACCACAGTCCCACACACGCGTTTGGGTCGAATCGACGCACAAATAAAGGTTTACTGGGCTGACCATGAATCTTTAACGGTGGTCGTACCGTGGTCCTGGCGAAGGTTTCAACTGACCACCAAATGTGTCGGATTGCCAGCCGAAGGTACATTGCTGGTTGGAAACAGAATTTATGAATTCAACGTGAGCGATTCTTTTGCAACGCTCGACTTCGGGAGAGGTGTCTGGAAATACAGAACTTCCTGGAACTGGGCGAGTTTTTCCACCACGGTGAAGGATCGTGTTGTGGGTGTGAACCTCGGCGGAAAATGGACGGACGGAACCGGCACGAACGAGAATGCGGTTTTCGTGGATGGGAAGTTGCACAAGCTGAACAGCGACGTCGTTTTTGAGTACGACAGGAAAGATCTGTTCAAACCCTGGCACATATACACGAAGTCCAGCGATGAAATAGAGCTGGAATTCCATCCATTCTTCGAAAGGATCTCTAAGAGCAACTTCGTGCTGATCTCTTCGGAGATGCACCAGATGATAGGTAAGTTCAAAGGTTTCGTCAGGGACACGGATCGTAACCTCTACATCATCGAAGATGCCATCGGTTGGGCGGAGGACCACAAGGCGCGCTGGTGATAATCTTTCTCGTTGATTACTCTTTTTTGTTAAGATGATGTATAATGATCAATGGCTGGCGAAACTTTTCACATGAGGGGGTGTTTCACATGCGGTGGTCAGTACTGGCATTTTTGATCATGGTAGCACTGGCGTTTGCGGCTGAGCCCATCGTGATAGGCGTGTTCGAACCCATGACAGGTCCCTACGCAGCAGGCGGTCAGATGACGATGGAGGGTATCTATCTTGCGCACGAACAGGTCAAAGAAGTCCTTGGCAGACCTATCGAACTTGTGCTCGTTGACAACAAGAGTGACAAAGTTGAGGCAGCCAATGCGGTTGCCAGGTTGATCGAATACCACAAAGCTGTTGCTATCATTGGTAGTTATGGGAGCGCTGTTGCCATTCCGGGAAGTGAAGTTGCCAACAAACTTGGTGTGCCCATGGTCGGTTGTTCACCAACAAATCCACTGGTCACCCTTGGAAAGCCTTATGTTTTCAGAGTTTGCTTCATAGATCCATTCCAGGGGACCGTGATGGCGCAGTTTGCAGTTGAAAAGCTCAAGGCGAAGACAGCTGTCGTTATACAGGACATTGCCTCCGACTATTCTGTTGGATTGTCGTATTACTTCCAGGAAGCCTTCAAAAAGCTCACGAACAACAAGAAATCTATTCTCGGAGTGATTTCGTACCAAACCGGAGATCAAGACTTCACAGCCCAGCTCACGTTCGCTGCGAGCAAGAACCCAGATGTCATCTTTGTACCGGCAGCAGCTTATGGGGAAGCGGCACTGATAATCAAGCAGGCGCGGGAACTCGGAATGAACCAGATCTTCCTTGGTGGTGATACGTGGGAAGCACCTGAATTTCTCGAAGTTGGCGGAAAAGCAGTTGAAGGATGCTACTTCAGCACGCATTTCGATACCGAGGCAATCGTTACACCCAGAGCAGCTGAATTCATAAAAGCCTTCAGAGAAAAGTACGGCAAAGATCCGAGCGCATTTGCTGCCCTCGGTTACGATGCGTACATGCTCGTAGTAGATGCCATCAGAAGGGCTGGATCGGCAGATCCTAAGGCTATAAGAGACGCGCTTGCAGCGACGAAGAATTTCGAAGGCGCGACGGGTTACATAACCTTGGACCAGAACGGTGATGCCATCAAAGATGCTGTGATAAGGGTTGTGAAAGACGGCAAGTTTGTGTACGTCACGACGGTCAGACCTTCCGAGTGATATTGACGCGCAGGCTACACGCCTGCGCGTTTTCATATCCGGAGGTGCCAGAAAATGGACTGGACCATGTTTCTGCAGCACTTAGCGAATGGAATAGCCCTGGGCTTTGTATTCGGATTGGTCGCGATTGGCTACACCTTAGTCTACGGTGTCGTAAAACTCGTGAACTTCGCCCATGGCGACATCTTTATGATGGCAACTTTCTTCGTTTACTACGGTATTGTTCTGTTCTCTTTCCCCTGGTGGCTCGCATTCTTGATCGGTATTTTTCTGACGGCCCTGTTAGGAATTCTGGTAGAAAAAGTCGCTTACAAACCTTTGAGAAACGCACCGAGAATCTCGTCGCTGTGCTCTGCGATCGGTATGTCATTTTTCTTAGAAAATTTCGCGGTTGTTTTCTTTGGAGGGAGACAGAAAGCTTTCTACCGACCTGAGGTTTTGAATAAAACACTCATTGTGGGCGGGGTACGCATGCAGATGGTGACGGTGGTCACGATACTGGTTTGTGTTGGGGTTCTGTTTTTTTTGAATTTCTTGGTTTACAGGACCAAGATGGGTTTGGCGATGAGAGCGCTTGCGTACGATTTCGACACGGCAAAACTGATGGGCATACATGTTGACAGAACAATAACTTTCACCTTCGCACTTGGTTCAAGTCTGGCTGCGATCAGCGCTATTTTCTGGGCTCTTAGGTATCCACAGATTTGGCCCTTCATGGGCGTTTTTCCTGGCTGGAGGGCGTTCACGGCTGCAATTATAGGAGGAGTAGGTAGTATAAAAGGAGCACTCGTTGGAGGATTTTTGATAGGAATGATATCCGTGTTACTTGTAGCTTTTCTACCAGATGTTGCAGGATACAGAGACGCGTTCATATTCGTCATCTTAGTGTTGATGTTGCTCTTTAAACCTACGGGCTTATTCGGGGAAGCCTGAGGGAGGAAGACCGCCATGAAGAAGAAATACTCGTATTTACTTACCATCGCTTCTTTACTGGTCTTCTTCCTCTTTATACATTATGCGCAAACACATTTCGACGCGTACGTGCTGAGAATCATGAACGTTGCGGCGATCTACGTGATACTCGGAGTGAGTTTGAACCTGATAAACGGGTTCACGGGACAGTTCTCGCTTGGGCACGCGGGGTTCATGGCGATAGGAGCATACACGTCAGCTTTGCTGTACATGTCGCCAGAGTTGAAGGCGGTGAATTTCTTCATGAAGCCTCTCATATGGCCACTCAACCAGATTCAGATACCATTCTTCCCGGCGCTACTCATAGGGGGAGTTCTGGCTGGCTTGATGGGCTTTCTCGTCGGTGCACCGTGCTTGCGCGTGAAGGGAGACTATCTGGCCATAGTGACCTACGGTTTTTCAGAGATAATACGCGTGCTCTTCAACAACCTTCAAAGTGTGACGAACGGTCCATTGGGGTTGAAAGGTTTACCGACTTATACCAATCTGTGGTGGAGTTGGGGGTGGGCGATCTTCACGGTGTTTTTTATTAAAAGGCTCGTAGAGTCAAGCTATGGCCGAGCACTCAAGGCGATCCGTGACGACGAGGAAGCGGCAGAGGCGATGGGGATCAACCTGTTCTTCCACAAAACGCTCGCTTTTACTGTTGGCGCATTTTTTGCGGGAATCGCTGGCGGTTTGCTTGGCAGCTTAGTCATGACGATCGATCCGAACGCGTTCAACATAATGCTCACCTTCCAGATCGTGCTGATAGTTCTGCTCGGTGGCCTGGGGAACATCACAGGAACGGTGATAACAGCCGTGCTCATAACTGTTCTCATGGAGTGGCTGAGGATCGTTGAATCTCCGATGAAGATATTTGGATTGAGAATTCAGGGAATCCCGGGTATGAGGATGCTCATATTCTCAGTAGTATTGATGATCGCAGTTTTGTTCTTCAGACACGGTATTTTGGGTGACAGGGAGTTCAGCTGGGAGGCGGTTGGAAGATTCCTCAAACGCTTTTCTTCCTTTTCAAAGGGAGAGGATCAGAAATGAACATGCTCAAGCTTGAGAAAGTGACAAAACGTTTCGGTGGCCTGATAGCTGTGAACGACGTTTCGATGGAGCTTTTCGAAGGTGAGCTCGTAGGGCTGATAGGTCCGAACGGCGCCGGTAAGACCACCATATTCAATCTCGTCACGGGATTTCTTCGTCCAGACTCTGGCAGGATATACTTCCAGGGACAGGATATCACCGGGAAGAAACCACATGAAATAACCGCACTAGGCATAGCACGCACTTTTCAGAACATAAAGCTTTTCTACAGAATGAGCGTTTTGGATAATGTGCGCGTTGCTTGCCATTTAAGGTTGAGATCGAACGTGTTTTCGGCAGTTCTCGGGTTGTCAAAATACAGTGCTCAAGAAAGGCAGATGACTCATGAATCTCTCAGATTACTCGAAGCAGTGGGATTACTGGATTTAAAAGATGAAAAAGCGAGCGCATTACCTTACGGGCATCAAAGGAAACTCGAAATCGCAAGAGCTCTGGCGACAAAGCCAAGGTTGCTCTTACTTGACGAACCCGCGGCAGGCATGAATCCGGAGGAAACATCCGAACTGATGCAGTTCATAAAGCGTATAAGAAAAGAGTTCGATCTCACGATTCTTTTGATAGAGCACGACATGAAGGTTGTGATGGGGATTTGCGAGAGAATAATTGTTCTTGATCATGGCTCAGTCATTGCTGTTGGGACGCCCGAAGAGGTACGAAACAACCCCGACGTGATTAGAGCCTACCTGGGGAGTGGTGCCTATGCTCGAGGTTAGGGGTGTTCAAGTCAGTTATGGAGCCATAAGAGCTCTAAAAGGTATCTCGTTCAGGGTAGAGAAAGGCACGATCGTCACTCTGATTGGTTCCAACGGTGCAGGAAAAACCACAACGTTGAAGGCCATATGTGGCCTTGTTAAGGTGAAATCAGGACAGATTCTACTGAACGGCATGGACATTACAAACAAACCCACCCATGAGATAATCGCGAATAAAGTTGCCATGGTTCCTGAGGGAAGGAAAATTTTTCCGAACCTCACGGTGTATGAAAATCTGTTGGCTGGAGCATTTTTGCGAAAGGATAAAGAAGGAATAAAGCATGATTTGGAATGGGTATTTTCATTGTTTCCAAGATTGCAGGAAAGACTAAATCAAAAGGGTGGAACCCTTTCTGGTGGTGAGCAACAAATGCTCGCCATAGGGAGGGCGTTAATGAGTAGACCGGACCTTCTCATGCTTGACGAACCTTCCCTAGGGCTGGCTCCCATCCTGGTAGATGAGTTGTTTGAAATCATCAAGAGAATCCACGACGAAGGTAAAACGATACTGTTGGTCGAGCAGAATGCTTACGCCGCGTTGAGCATTGCAGATTATGCGTACGTGCTCGAAACTGGCAGTATAGCTCTGGAAGGTAGAGGAAGGGATCTTTTGAACAACGAACAGGTGCGCAGGGCGTATCTTGGTGGTTGAACAATACAGTTTACCTTTCCGTAACTTGACATGGTATGGTGCCGATGGTAATATGTGTATCGGCAGTCGCAAGAACGAGTGAAGGTCTTCGATGAGAACTGAATAAACCAAAAGAGAGTCTAAGAATAGGCTCAAGTTTGTTTGTCGTCGGGTCATTGAAAAATGGATAGCAGTCCCGCCAACCATAAAGAGTCAAGGATCTAAAACCTTCTGCTTAGATTTTGTGGAGGGTTTGATCCTGGCTCAGGGTGAACGCTGGCGGCGTGCCTAACACATGCAAGTCGAGCGGGTACCCGCAAGGGTACCAGCGGCGCACGGGTGAGTAACACGTGGGTAATCTACCCCTCGGAGGGGGATAACCGGGGGAAACCCCGGCTAATACCCCATACGATCCAATGACGACGGTCATTGGATGAAAGGGGCGTTTCGCCTCGCCGAGGGATGAGCCCGCGGCCCATCAGGTAGTTGGTGGGGTAATGGCCCACCAAGCCTACGACGGGTAGCTGGCCTGAGAGGGTGGTCGGCCACAAGGGCACTGAGACACGGGCCCTACTCCTACGGGAGGCAGCAGTGGGGAATCTTGGACAATGGGCGAAAGCCTGATCCAGCGACGCCGCGTGGGGGACGAAGCCCTTCGGGGTGTAAACCCCTGTTGCGAGGGAGGAATAAGACCTGGAGGAAATGCCAGGTCGATGACTGTACCTCGCGAGAAAGCCCCGGCTAACTACGTGCCAGCAGCCGCGGTAATACGTAGGGGGCGAGCGTTACCCGGATTCACTGGGCGTAAAGGGGGTGTAGGCGGCTCGGTAAGTCGGGTGTGAAATCCCACGGCTCAACCGTGGAATTGCGCCCGAAACTGCCGAGCTTGGGGCCGGTAGAGGGAGACGGAACTGCCGGTGTAGGGGTGAAATCCGTAGATATCGGCAGGAACGCCGGTGGGGAAGCCGGTCTCCTGGGCCGCGCCCGACGCTGAGGCCCGAAAGCTAGGGGAGCAAACCGGATTAGATACCCGGGTAGTCCTAGCCGTAAAC